>ERZ1026874.463-NODE-463-length-25452-cov-9.788164_pt1 | contig 25452 bp, 24 predicted proteins | sample MGYA00380167_ERZ1026874 | MGnify/ENA primary metagenome ERZ1026874 (study PRJEB33269, sample SAMEA4719803) | human gut metagenome | biome: human-associated habitat; feature: organic feature; material: feces | place: Cameroon | collected 2013-10 ...
CCACCCCTCAAGATTGAGGGGTAGGGGAGTTGAATAGGCGAAGCCTATTTTTTATATTAGGGCATTTCATTAGGAGTGCCTTTTTCAATTCAATTTAAAAGGAGCATTCCTGTTAAGTAACAAATAACCGGTTTGCAAAAAATGAGTGCCACCCATAGAATAATGATTGTTAACTTGGCGGTTGATAAGAATCATTGTTCAAAGGAGACACCCATAAATGAATTATAAGCAGAATGAAAAAATCAATCAAGTAAAAGAATCAACTTTGGTAGTTGGAATCGATATCGGAAGTACAATACAGTACGCCAGGGCATTTGACTGGAGAGGCATTGAGCTTGGAAAAGTCTTTCCGTTCAGCAACAGCAGAGAAGGTTCTGAAGCCTTTAAATTATGGATGAAGCATTTGCAGGACAAGTACAGAAAGTCAGATGTAATCGTAGGTATTGAGCCGACAGGTCATTACTGGTTTGATCTTGGCGCTTATCTTGAGGATGAGGGCATCCTCCTGGTTATGGTTAACCCCTATGCGGTAAAGCAGACCAAGGAACTGGATGACAACAGCCAAAGCAAGAATGACAGGAAGGATCCGAAGGTGATCGCAAAGCTGGTTGCCGAGGGCCGGTATTCTGCACCGTATACACCGGATGGCGTGTATGCTGATTTAAGAATTATGGTGGCCAATCGTAAGAGACTCATCAGGGAGATGACCCAGATCAAAAACAGATTTGCCAGATGGTTCGCCATATATTTCCCCGAGTACACAGATGTGTTTGGGGACTATGAAGCACAGAGCAGTATGCTGCTTCTAAAGAAAGTTTGTACTCCGGAAGCAATCGTGGAACTGGGAGCCGAGAAAATCAATCAAATCTGGCGTGATGCAAAGCTAAGGGCTGTAGGGATGAAAAGGGCAACGACCCTGTGTGAGACAGCCAAACGCAGCATCGGCTTAAAGAAAGGCTCTTCGGCAGCCCGGTATGAAATGAAACTGTTGCTCGAGGATTACGAATACAAAAAGGCACAGCTTGACGCCGTTATGGAGGAGATAGAAAAGCTGTGCAGGAAGATACCCGAAAGCAGGCAGATGCTTGCCATCAAAGGTATAGGAGTGATCACGGTAGCCGGATTTCTGGCAGAAGTGGGTGATGTGAGGCGTTTCGAATCACTCAGACAGATACAAAAGCTGGCAGGACTCTCATTACGGGAAAATAGCTCGGGAAAGCACAAAGGACAGACGACCATAAGCAAAAGAGGTCGGAGTAAGCTGCGAGCAGTACTGTTCAATGCGGCAATTCCATTGATAGCGAAGAACCCGGAGTTTAAGTCATTGCATGAGTATTACACAACAAGAGCGAACAATCCGCTCAAGAAGAAACAATCCGTGATTGCCATCAGCTGTAAGCTGATACGGGTCTTTTATGCCATTCTGGCAAAAGGGAGTGACCTATGATGCACAGAAGTTGATTTCTGACATTCACAGGCAGCCGCAGGCAGCGTAAGAAGACTAACTGTGAGATTCAGGAGACGTCCGCCGTAAGGCGCTGAAAGGAACAGAAGAATTTCATAAACATAGAGAGCCAAGTCAGATTTATTTCCATCAGAGCAGAGACTCAGCGAAGGAGCATCATGACGCCCCTTTATGGATAAGCAGAACGAAGGAATTAAGGACCCAGAAGTAAAGGAGATCCTGTATGACATGGGAGGTTAGGCTGCCGTAAGGAGTGGGGGAAAGAAAGGCCGATCATAGCAGAATGAGACGACGTTTGTTTTGTGTACCCTAAACATCCGTATATCCATGATTCATGGTCAAGGGGAATGACATAGACTTAGAAAATATCTTTATGAAGAAATGAAAATGTGAGAAAAAGCGAGTTAACAAGAGAAAAACAAAGATTATTATGGGAGGATTTGTATACGGCTTATTATGTAGTGGCGGAGGATGAGGAGATTGTTGCTGACAGGGATATGGAGATACCGGGGATGGAAGAGAATACTGCGGTTGAGAAAGGAGCGGGAGTTGTTGTTGAGCCGGATATAAATGTTGAGGTGATGAATTCTAACAATATTCAGAATGATATACCTGTAATGTCAGATATTCATAATGTGTCTGATGTGAATATGGCAAGAATGGATGAAGATATTACTGATGTAACAGGTAAAAGTAAATTAGTGGAACCTAAAGAAAAAGAATCTGTGGATAAAGTTGGCTGGATTATCAGGAGAATATCAGAGCTTGGTGGTTATGAGAATGTCAGTAATTCTGTTAAGGCTGATATATTCGGATTTGATATTGCTGATATTAGTGGAAGTATAAAGTTGTTTTCGGATGTGATGAAAAAACTTGGAATAAAGCTGGATGGGGATGAGCTTTATGAGGAGTTCCAGAGGATTTATGATGAAGCAATTAGCAGAGATGTTGATAAAGGTAAGGCGGAAGATAAAATATGGAATAGGGACAGAGAAAGGTGATTCCTCTGCATATCCCCGATTCATTTTATGCACCCGAATTATATAATGGAAACTAGTAAACAATCGCAAGAAGTTGCGATTGTTATTGATGATGTAGTGATTCTGTGATATCATATAAAAAAGTGGTACATGAAAACGGAGGCCAAAATGAAAGTATTGATAATGAATTGTAGTCCTGTAAGAAATGGAGCAACAGCAGAAACTGTTAATATAGTTACTGCTTGTCTGGAAAAGAAACATGATGTTAAAAACATATGTATTGATGATTATGATATAAAATATTGCAAAGGATGTAGAACTTGTCATAATACAGCAAAATGTGTTCAGAATGATGATGTTGATAGGATAATTGAGCAATATGAATGGGCTGATATTGTTATATCTGTCTCTCCATCGTATTGGGCAGATGTACCAGGACAATTTAAAACTTTTATTGATAGATGCACTCCGTGGTGTAACACACATGAACCGCATGCCAAGATAAGTAGTGGTAAGAAGGGATATGTTATCGCATTAAGAACTGGACCGGGAATGAAGGAATGTGAGAGGATTATTGCAACCATAGAACATTTTTATGGACATATGGAAATTGAATGTTGTGATAGACTTGGTTTGTGTTCTGTGGAATATAAGGAAGATTTGGAATGCAGGAGAGAAGAGATCGAGGAATTCTGTAACAGTATAGATTAAATGATTTATTATGGATATTATTCACATATAGATGGAATGTTTTTGGTTGGTATTACAAGATTTTTATATCAAAGAAGGGTTGCGATGATATTGGAGACAGGTATTATGATAGAAAATGCTATAAAATATGTAAAACAGATATTTGCAGATGATTGTAGTGGGCATGACTATCATCATACTATGAGGGTTTATCGTTTGGCTATGCAGATTGCAGAGCAAGAAAATGCGGATATGTTGATTGTGCAGTTAGCAGCCTTATTACACGATGTAGATGATGTTAAGCTTTCACCGGAAACACACGATACTAAGAAAAATGCAGTTAGATTTATGAAAAATAGTGGCGTAGATGATAAAGTTATAGCTTCTGTGTGTAAGATTATAGATGAAGTTTCATTTGCAGGAATAGATTCTGTTGTGCCAAGCACGATAGAGGGAAAATGCGTACAGGATGCAGACAGGCTGGATGCAATGGGCGCGATTGGAATAGCAAGGACATTCGCATATGGTAGTAGTAAAGGAAGAAGAATACATGATCCGGATATAAAACCTATGACTAATATGAATAAGGCGGATTATAATAAGAACCATAATTCTACAAGTATTAATCACTTTTATGAAAAACTCCTGTTGCTTAAAGATATGATGAATACTGAAACTGCAAAGAAAATGGCTATGCATAGACAAGTTGTTATGGAGGACTTTCTTGAAGAGTTTATGGCAGAATGGGAAGGAGAAAAGTGATATGTTGGAAGTAAAATTTTACGATACAGTAGATGATTCACTATTGAAATTTGCAGTAATTATTTCACTGAGCAATGGCAAATGGGTATTTTGCAAACATAAGGAGCGAGATACCTATGAGGCTCCGGGAGGTCATCGTGAAGTTGGAGAAGATATTTTGGAAACTGCTAAGAGAGAACTTCAGGAAGAAACAGGTTCCATACAGTTTGATATTAAGCCAATATGTGTTTATTCCGTTACGGGTAAGAATTGTGAGAATGAGACCGGTGAGGAAACATTTGGATTATTATGTTTTGCGGAGATAACGGAATTTGCTGGTAAGCTGGAAAGTGAGATAGAGAAGGTTGAGCTTATGGATAAGTTGCCTGAAAACTGGACATATCCGTTGATTCAGCCTAAATTGATTGAAAAGTATATGCAGATAGAAAAGAAGTCTTACAGTCAGATACAGCTGGCAACAAAACAGACTATAGAATACATAAAGAATATTATCAAGCCAGGGATGAATTTACTCGAGATTCGAAAGTTATGTGAGGAAAAACTGTTAGAGTTGGGTGCAGATTCGTTCTGGTATTGGGATGTTGGTGCATTTGTATTTGCAGGAAATGAAACATGCATTTCTGTATCTGGTAAACAGTATTTAACTTCGGATAGAGTTATAGGAAACAACGATATAATAACCATTGATTTAAGTCCGCAGGTGGGGAATATCTGGGGAGACTATGCGAGAACTATTATTGTAGAAAACGGCATGGTTGTAGAGGATATAGGGTTGATTGAAAATCCGGAATGGAAAAGCGGTCTCCAGATGGAAGAGAAATTACATGCAGAATTGTTACGCTTTGCTACGAAGGAAACAACCTTTGAAAAATTGTACTATCATATGAATGAGTTCATAGTGGAAAATGGATTTGTTAATCTTGATTTTATGGGCAATCTGGGACATTCCATTGTAAAAACCAAAGGTGATAGAGTTTACATTGAAAAAGGTAATATGACCAAGCTTGGCGATGTAAAGTATTTTACATTTGAACCGCACATAGCATTTCCAGATTCAAAGTATGGATATAAAAAAGAGAATATTTATTACTTTAACGAAAACGGGTTGATGGAACTTTGAGATATAGATTGGGTTGAAAACTTACAAGAAATGTTCGTCCATATGCATTTGTTGAAAATGTGGTAACACATGGGGAGTATCGAAAGAAAGGTTATGCTACAGATTGCCTAAATTTTGCTAAGAAAATTGCAGAAAAGAATCATTGCTACAAGATGATGTTGCTTACAGGTTCAAAGGAAGAAAGTACATTGAATTTCTATCGAAATGCCGGTTATAACAGTTCTGACAAGACTGCATTTATACAGTGGATTGATATGTAAAATAAGGAGCAAGATTATGAAAAAATGAGCCTTGTGACACCATGAGCTTGCTCATATGGTGCCATAAGGCGAAAATAGCAAGGAGACGAAGACGACGTGATATATGAATTAGCAAAGCCAGAAGATATACAGGCTGTGTACAATGTGGTGCAGCATACAATAAAAACAATATATCCGAAGTATTATCTAATGGAAGTAGTAGATTTTTTCTGCGGACATCACAGTGAGGATGCTTTAGAAAAGGATATTAAAAATGGTTATGTAAGTGTGCTAAAAATAGATGGAACAATCGTAGCAACAGGTTGTTTTGTGGATGATCACATTACAAGAGTTTATGTCCTTCCGGAACACCAGAAAAAGGGATATGGCACTTTTATTATGAAAAATATTGAAGAACAGATTGGCGAAAAATTTGATAAGGCATATCTGGATGCGTCACTTCCGGTGGCAGCCCTTTATGAAAAGCTTGGATTTGTGAATGTAATGCATGAGCGTTATCCTGTAGAAAATGGAGTGATACTTGCGTATGAAGTTATGGAAAAGGAACTTCATAAAATCTCGACAGATATAAATTATGATGGAAGAAAATTTATCCCCAAAATGAATTCTGAAAACGGTGAGGTTGGTGAACAGACCAACTTTACATATCATCAGAATGGAAATCTATTGTGGGATGAATATAGCGGTGGAGATATATTAAAAGGTTCGTTGATTGGATCGGTTTTATGTAATGGGGAACTTGATTTTGTGTATCACCACATGAATCAGAATATGCAAATAAAGACAGGTAAGTGCCATAGTGTGCCAACTGTACAAGAAAACGGGAAAATAGAACTTTCTGAAAAATGGCAATGGACAAGTGGAGATTATTCTAAAGGAGAGTCTTTGTTAGTTGAGGTGTAGGATGTTAGAAAGATTTGAATATAAAAGAGCAACAATGGAAGATATCGACGAATTGGTAAGAACAAGGATTATTGTCCTTCGTGCAGCAAATAAGTTGTCAGATGATGAGGAGATGTCCGTTGTGGAGGAGGAATCATATGCATATTATAGGCGTGCGTTGGAAACCGGAGAGCATATTGCATATTTGGTGTATGATAACGGAAAGTTTATTGGAGCGGGCGGTGTAAGCTTTTATCAGGTTATGCCGACCTACCATAATCCGACCGGTAAAAAGGCGTACATTATGAATATGTATACGGCATCGGAATATCGGAGACAGGGGATTGCATTTCATACATTAGATTTACTGGTAAAGGATGCGAGGAAACAGGGCATATCACAGATTACTTTAGAGGCGACAGAGATGGGACGACCTTTGTATGAGAGATACGGATTTGTAAAAATGGAAGATGAAATGGAGCTGAAGGTATAAATAGTTAAAATAGAAAGCAGGTATAGCATGAGAAACAGATATATAACAGAAGAATGCAATAAAATACTTAATTTTTGGAAATTGGAAGAATATTTTACACCATCGGATTATCCCGAATTGACTTTAACAATAAAAGAGGGAAAACAAGATATTCCGTTTGATGCATATTATAATGCTTACAGTACAAGAAGTTTACCATTAAAAGAATACAAGGCACATAATGAGTATTTGAGCAAAAAACATAAATCTGATGAGAAGTTGTATAATCGTGCAAATGTTTATTGTGGCTGTTACAAAATTAAAACCTTTGTGGAAAAAATGGCTGAAAAATGTAAATTAGATATGGAAAAATATGCAGAGATAAACGAATTGTCAGGTAGATTTTATATTTTCTCAGTTCAGATAGACTTAGATGGAAAACTTACAGAGGAAGGTGTGCAAATCAGTCCTTTCTTTTATGCTGTACTTTGTATGATAAAATCAGAAGGCATAAATGTTAATATTATGCAAGAAGACATATGCAAGTTAAATGAAGATGTAAATGAATTACTTAAACAGAATGATATACAAATACTGGAGTTTACAGACATAACGATAGTTAAAAATATTGTGTTTGACAAATTAGGAGTTGAGAATGAAAGTCAAGTAGGGTTAGAAGGTGCCTCGGATAAGGTTTATGCATGCAAAGGTTTAAAGAAAGAAGATGAAACGAGTGACTTTTTTAGCTTTTACTTGGACGAAATAGAAAGAATTCAAAAAAACTATAAGAATAATGAGCATGTAATAAAATATACCACCTCGTTATTGTCTGATAATCAGAAAAAGATAATGATAGACAGCGATGTTAATGCCATGAAAAAATGGTTAGAAGTAGATAGATTTCCACTGGCAAAATACCCATCAAAGTTCTCACCGACATTAATGCAGCAATTAGCTATAAACATAGCTATATCAGAAAAGGATAGATATGAAAAAATATTCTCAGTAAATGGACCTCCAGGAACGGGGAAAACAACACTTTTGAAAGAAATAATAGCGTCAAATGTTGTGCAATTGGCAGAAGTTTTAATTAAATATGGGATTGATGGTGGTAATTTTGTTTCTCGAAAAATTGAGTCTGCATCAAATGCTAGTTATATAGAAAAATATTATGAAATACCAGAAGAAATTGCTAAATTTGGAATTCTCGTTGTATCAAATAATAATGGAGCGGTAGAGAATGTAACGCTTGATTTACCGAAATCTGGTGACATGGAAAAAGAAAAGACGAGGACAGATTATTTTGATAGGAAAACAAATAAGGAAGTGTATTTTTCAGCTGTGGCAGATAATCTTTTGGGAGAAGAAGGAAGTGCATGGGGATTAATATCGGCTCGTATGGGAAGAAAATCCTATGTTACTGAAGTGTTAGAGTCTTGTGTTTTTGCTAGAAAAAACGATGATTCAAATAAAGTCACTTTGGATTTTGCAAGGGATGATACTATTTCGTGGAATGAAGCTATAGAAAAATTTGATACAGCCAAAAGAAAGGTTTTGTTATTAAGAGAAGATATTAAAAAAGACCAAAAACTCATGTCGGTTTTTTATAAGGAAAGAGAGAATTTGGCTAAGAGAAAATGGAAATTAAAACAGTTGACTATAGAAAAAGAGCAGCTAAATAAAAAGTTAAATGAGGTAAAAACGGAATTAGAAAGTAATGAAAAGGAGACTTTAGAGCAGGAAGAGGAAATCAAATATATTAAAGAGCATGGCTCTATTTTTAAGAAACTACTTATCCTTCTGGGGTTAGGAAAAATAGGTAGACATGTTGCTGAAAAACAAAAATATGTCGATGAGTTAATAATAAAGCACGAAGACATTAAGCGTAGGTATAGTTTGACCAAGAGAAATACAGAAGAAGTATGTGGAAAAATTGAAAATCAATATAGCATAATCTCTACTCTAGAAAAGAAAGTACAGATACTTGAGGAAAAAGTATATGGAAATAATGAGTCATTGAAAAACAAATACAAAAATAATTTTGCGGATAGATATTTCTATGAAAATATTAAGGAATCTGAGAATTCACAGAATGCATGCCCATGGACATTTGACGAATATGATATGGCTAGAGAAGAATTGTTTTATGCTTCATTACAGGTGCGAAAAGCGTTTATTTTGAATTCGCCATATATAAAAAGAAATCTGTTTGTATATCAGGCATATAACAATGGAAAATATACAATAGCAGAAAAACAAGAGATGTTTCCACATTTGTTTAATTCTTTGTCAGTAGTGATACCTGTACTCTCTTCTACATTTGCATCAGTTGGAAGGTTTTTAAAACATGCAGGAAATATGAGCTTAGGCATGCTAATAATTGACGAATCGGGACAAGCTATGGCACAGTCTGCTTTAGGAGCACTTTATAGGACAAGGCGAGCAGTTGTTGTGGGAGATCCATTACAAGTGGAACCTGTTGTAACAATTCCTAAAGTGTTAATTGATATACTTGCTGATAGTACAGGAGTAGCAAATGAATACAAGGTGATTGAAAATTCAGTTCAGACTTTTGCAGACAAGATGAATGAGTTTAACGGTATGATTGGAGAAAGACAGGTTGGTTGTCCGTTGGTTGTTCATAGAAGGTGTATAGAGCCAATGTTTTCTATCTCAAATATGATTTCATATGACAATAGAATGTTCAATAAAACTAATAAAAAGAAAGATTATTTGAAACAAGAACAACCATTTTTGATAAAAAAATCAGGATGGATAGATGTTGAAGGAACAGAAAATGGTAGCAAGGATCATTTTGTAAAAAATCAAGCAGAGAGAGTATGTCAATTATTGGAAAGTGCACTACATATATATACTGATTTGTTTGACACAGACGATAAGATCTTTATAATTACACCTTTCAGAACAGTGGCAGAGTCAATGCGTAAATTTGTAGTTGGTTATTTTTCAGCAAAAGGAAATGACAAGGAGGTGTTGAAAAAATGGACGAAAAAATGTGTTGGCACAGTGCATACTTTTCAAGGTAAAGATGCTAATGAAGTGATTTTTGTATTAGGTTGTTCAGATAAAAGTGTAGGTGCAATGAATTGGGTAGTAAAAAAGGCTAATATACTTAATGTGGCATGTACGAGGGCAAAATACAGAATAGCATTTATTGGAAATTTAAATGATTGGAAAAATAGAAGATATTTTAGGGAGTTTATTCCCAAATTTATTGACACGATAGATGTGTAGAATATATACAATGTGAAGACGGAATAGGAGAAATTATTATGGCTGTATCATATAACAAATTATGGAAATTATTAGTAGATAAAAAAATGAGTAAATCGGATTTGCGTAAAAAGGCAGAAATTGCTCCTAATACGATGACAAAGCTTCGCCGTGATGAAGAGGTGAGCCTAACAATTCTTAGCAAAATCTGTAAAGCCTTACATGCAGATTTTGGGGATATTGTGGAGTATGTGCCGGATGCAGAAATATGGGATTTGTATAATGAGAACCGAGAGCTTCTGGGAAAAGACCATATCAGAGGAGAACAGTTACCGATAGACGGATACCATCTGGTGGTGCATGTGTGGATTCGTAATTCCAAGGGCGAGTACCTTATCTCGCAGCGTTCTGCAAACAGACCGACATATCCTTTGATGTGGGAATGTGTGGATGGTTCTGTAGTAAAAGGAGAGGACAGTCTGCAAGGAGTGCTTAGAGAAGCCAAAGAAGAGGTTGGAATAGATTTATTGCCAGAAAAAGGGCAAGTTGTTTTGTCAGACATTAAGAAAATCGAGTTTGGGAAAGTGGTTAATAAAATTGTTGATGTTTGGCTGTTTGATTATGATGGAGAGGTTGATTTAGGCAATGCCACAACGGATGAAGTGGCACAGGTTGCATGGATGAATCGGGAACAAATAAAAGAATTGTTTGAGCATAATATGTTTGTGGAGACGTTGGAATACTTCTTTACGGAAGTGGACAAGTAGTAATTTGGAAAGTTGGTGCATATATGAAAGAAAAAGAACATCAATCCATAGAGTGGAAGGAATCATGGCAGGATGAGTATTTGAAATGGATATGTGGATATGCCAATGCCTACGGTGGAACAATATACATAGGTACGGATGACGATGGTAATGTTGTAGGTATTGATAATGCAAGAGATTTATTAGAGCGAATTCCTAATAAGATTACAGATACAATGGGAATCATTGCCGATGTGAATTTGTTATATAAAGGCGAACTTGAGTATCTGCAGATAATGGTTGATAAATATCCATCTTTAATAAGTTTTCGTGGGAAATATTATTATCGTTCCGGAAGTACCATGCGTGAAATTACTGGAAAGGAATTGGAAAGGGCTTTGTTAAAAACGCAGGGAAGAACATGGGATGGTGTGCCTCTACCAAAACTGACAGTAGCTGATTTGAAGCAAGATGCAATACAGTTATTTAAAGATAAGGCAGTGAAAAGAGGAAGGCTTACAAAGGAAGAAGTCAGTGTGGAAGATACTATATTGATGGATAACCTGCACCTAATTGATGAAGATGGATATTTGATAAGAGCAGCAATGCTTGCGTTTTATAAAGATCCAGAGAGGTGGGTAACAGGTTCTTATATCAAAATCGGCTTTTTTGGAAAATCTGATTCAGATTTGGTGTATCAGGATGAGGTGCACGGTCCTTTGATAGAGCAGGTAGATAAGACCGTTGATTTAGTTTATACAAAATATATGAAGGCATTGATTGATTATGAGGGAGTCCAGAGAATTGAGCAGTTTATGTTCCACAAGGACGCATTTCGTGAGATTTTGTTAAATGCCGTTGTTCATAAGGATTACAGTAGCTGCAATCCAATCCAGATTAGCGTTTACGAGGACAAGATATATATTTGGAATGATGGTGAGATGCCTCCAAATCTGGATTCAACTGACAAGTTGTTTATGAAGCATTCATCAAAGCCTTATAATCCGAAATTGGCTAATATCTTTTTCAAAAGCGGTATGATTGAAGCTTGGGGAAGAGGATTTGAGAAGATTAGGGAAGCTTGTGCGTTGTATGATGGACCGTTGCCGGAATACGAGATTAATGAGGCTGGAATTATGGTTCTGTGTAAGGCTTGTGATAAGTATTTGGGGTTGTTGAGGAATGATGGTCAGCATCATGGTCAATGCGACCAAGAAGGTGACCATGATGAAGAACAAGATATAATGAGGCAGATAATCGCATTTTGCATGGAACCCAAAACTGCAAGTGAAATAATGCAAAAATTCAATTTGGAGCGTTCATATTTTCGAAGGCATTATCTAAATAAGATGCTCAAAACTGGTAAGTTACAAAGAACTGAGCCTGATAAACCGAAAAGTAAGAATCAAAAGTATTATTCGTAAACATATTCATCAACTTGGTCACAATGACCAAGTTGAGAACATGTAATGTAAAACAATATATTTAGAAAAGTACTACAAATAAGAGAGGTGATCAACGTGGCTGATGAAAAGGAAGTTACTATAACGAATACGCATGTGCCTGATAAATTGTATGGATATGGATTACAGGTTCGTCAGATGTTGTACGAATTATTGAATTGTGGAATCGACTGTGTAGTGAGTGTGGAAAAATTTGATGATGTAGGTGTTGAAAATGGTAATGAGAAAATTGCAATACAAACAAAAAGTGCGTTATCAGATAGAAATCCTGTATCAGACAGAGCTGTAGATCTTTGGAAAACCTTGTATAATTGGCTCATTGCACTTAAAGAAGAGGAATTACCATTAGATTCAACTATATTTACATTGGTTATTAATGTAAATAAGAGTGGAAACATTGTTACATGGCTAAATCAAGTGTGTGATGAAAAAGAAGCGGAAGAGGTTTATCAAAAAATACGGGATGTATTTATAGGAGAAGACGGAAAATATATTGAACAAAGTGATTCCATCAATCATTACATAGTATCGTTCTTGACTGAAGAAAATAAGAAGTATGCATTGCGTATTATTGAGAAATTTAAATTGGTTGTAATAGGTGAGGGACACACAGATAAATTATATGATGAGTTTAGAGCCAAGACTTATCTGCCGTCGGATATACAACTATTAGTTTTTGATAAAATGTTAGGATGGATTGATAAAACTACTGCTTTGCAGATTGAAAGCGGACAAGTCATGCAAATCACGAAAAAGAGTTTTAATAATGAATTGATATTAACACAAACATTGGTTAATCAAAATAAATCTTTAGTTGAATTGGCTCCAAGTCCAACAAAGACAGAAATAGAATTGCAACAAAATGAATACAAGACATATATTAGACAACTTCAGATAATTGATTTAGATTATGATGCCCAGTTGACGGCAATAAATGATTACTTAAAAGCCTTTGCAAACAGAACTATGTGGGCTGTAAAGGGAGATATAAATAAAGAAATATTACAAAACTATTACAAAGATTTAGAAGGGCGTTGGAAAACCAAAAAAATTATTATAGAAATGGACAAGGATGAATGGGAAGAGGCTAAAAGAGGTAAGTATTTGTACTACAAGTGTCAAGACGAAGATGTAAATATGGGGGTAATAGTGACTTCTAGAAGCTTTAAGAATGGATGCTATCATGAATTAGCAGATCAGCAACAAATAGGATGGCATCCAAATTATAAACAAAAACTGAAAGAAGATGAAAAAGATGTTTAATGAATACGATAATGTGCGTAATCCTATGTTGGGTGCATATCTTTTGTGGAACTTTGTGCTGGGATATTTTTCGGAAAAGAATGAAGCGACACCAATTGAAGAATTATTTATTGTGTTACCTATGATCATGAAAGAAGATGTTGCAAAGCAAATTAAGTCCACAAATAAAGCATCTGGAATGCGAGCTATGTCTGACAAGTTTATGAAACCAGATGTTTTGAAAAATGATTTGATTTGTGACCTTCATAATGATATAGAAAAGATGAAGGATATAACAGCAACATCATTGGCAGAAGCAATAAAGGCTGGATTGATTTCTATGGATGTAGAATATAATACGATTTTTCCATTGGAATTGAAGAAACGAAATAAAGAATCCGACAATATTTTAAAAATGGGGAAGAATGCTGAAAAACTAGGGCAATGGTGTGCGGGAATGAATTTGATTCAGATTGAAGAAATTTTGAAAGTGAGGTTTTAGAATGCAATTTCAAATTGAAAAACTAATATTGTGGCCTAAAAATCAGAAGTACTCTTATAAGGATATTGAATTAAATACAAATTCAGTTAATGTTATTACCGGAGACTCCAGGACTGGAAAGTCAGCTATTATACCTATAATTGATTATTGTTTGGCAAGTGGTGAGTGTTATATACCAACACAGACAATAAGGAATGCATGTAGCTGGTTTGGTGTGGTCATAAAACTTGAGAAAAATAAAGTGTTATTAGCGAGAAGGGAACCAGGGACACAAAAGTCAACAAGTGATATGCTGTTTATTCAAGGTGAAGAAATCGAAATTCCTGAAATTCCAGAAAAAAATACAAATTGTCAGGCAGTAAAGAGATTTTTAGATGAATATGCAAGGTTGAGTTTTTTAGAAACAGAAGATACTTATTATGGGAGTAGGCCTGCATTTCGCGATTTGATGTCATTCTGTTTTCAACCTCAAAATGTGGTTGCAAATGCTAATATATTGTTTTATAAAACAGATAAGACAGAGCATAGAAATAAGCTGATTAATATATTTCCATATGTATTAGGTGCTATCACACCAGAGGTACTGTCAGTGCGTCAGGAATTACTGGATTTACAGAGAAAATTGAAGAAGAAAGAAAGCGATTATGAAAAATTATGTGAATTGACCATTCGATGGGAAAATGAAATTAAGGCATGGATTTCAGTTGCAATTGAATTAGGCTTATTAGAAGAAACTAGTAGAAATATGAAATTTGAAGCACAGTTGATATTGCTTCAAGAACTTGTAAAAAATAATACAGAAGAAAAGGTAATCAAAAGTGATGGCATAATTAAGAGTTCAGAAGAAATGGTAATGTTAAGAGAAAAAGAGAATGAACTTGCTATGGAACTTACAAAATACAAAAATCGCCATATCGAAATGTCTCAATTGATGAAAAGTGTCTCTGAGTATAGAGATGCACTTTCAATACAAGTGGCGCGGTTAAATATTGCCGAATGGTTAGATAAAAAAGCAAGAAAAGAGCACATATGTCCTGTCTGTCAACAGAAATGTTCTGATGATAGTCAAAGAAATATATATCTAAGCAGATTAGAAGATAGCAGAAAGAAAAAGAAACAGATGGAAGAAATTCCTGCAGCATTTGAAAGAGAATATGATATGGTAAAAGGTCAGATTCAGAGATTGACAGATGAGTTGGTAGCAGTTCAAAAACGAATTAGAATCGAAGAGAATAAACTGAAACAGCTAAGAGAGAATGACGAAGCAAATCCTAACAGATATACATTGGATGGAATCTCAAGATTTCTAGGAAAAATTGAATATGCTAGTGAAACGATTGCATCTTTGGAGTCTGATGGCGAGTTGTCAGCAGAGATACAAACGCTTCGGGAAAGAATTGCAAAATTGAAAAAGATTGCGGATGAATCTGTAATTAAAAGAAAAATTGAGAATGCAATTACAAAGATATCGGTAAAGCAGATGGAATTACTGAAGTTAATGGATGCGGAGCGTCCGGATGATCCGTTTAGGTTAGATTATAAGAATTTGACCATAGAAGTAGATGGGGAAGATGGCAGAAAAGATTATTTATGGGAAATTGGTAGTGGATCAAATTGGTTAGCTTACCATATTTCGACTATATTGGGATTGCAAGAATTTTTCTCGACTTTTCAGTCTTCGGTTCCGAATTTTGTTGTATTTGATCAGCCGAGTCAGGTGTATTTTCCGCATGGTTCAACAGATAATAGCGAAGTATATGATCTTGGGGATTTGGATAGAGAGGCGGTAAAAAGTATATTCACAACTATGGCAAAATGTATATCGAATGTTAACAACAATATGCAGATTCTTGTATTAGAACATGCTGATTCGTCAATATACGGTGATGTGCAAGGCATAAATGAGGTTTGTGTGTGGAGAAATGGAGAAAAGCTTATTCCTTTAGAGTGGATTGATTAATGAATATTTTAAGTTGAACTAAAAGCGGGAATTCAATTTTGATTGTTAGATCTGGAAGGGATTGAGTGATAGAAAGTTGAGAGTGGATATGGATTATAAAGAAACTATACTATGGAAAAAATCTATTGATAACACAGAATATGGAAATGATTTACAGAGAGAAAAGTTGAGACAGGCTTTCTTTAGAGTGCGTGACAACGCAAAGTATATTTTGGACAAAATTAGGAATGATTTTCCATCTCTTACAGTTCATGATATTTCGCATGTTGATAGTTTATGGCAGGTAGGGAGTGTTATTACAGGAGAGGACTATGACATTAATCCACTGGAGGGGTTTGTTTTAGGCTGTGCATTTCTTATGCATGATGCAGTTTTGTCATACGAGGCAGCTGGAGGACGAGAAAGATTACGTGAGACAATAGAATGGAAAGATTATTATGCTGATTATAAAGAGAAAGAATATTCAACAGAGGAAATTCGATTATATGAGACTGATTTCAGTACAATAAGATTGTTACATGCGAAATATGCTGAGCAATTATATAAGCAGTTATTTGAAAAAGAAGATGGTTCTAGATTTTATATCATAGAAGATGAATCGTTGCGAACCCATTTAGGAGAGATTATCTGCAAAATTGCTGCTAGTCATCATTGGAATATTGAAGATGTAGAGAAATTGGGTTGTCAATTTTCCGCTATTTCAGGATTTCCTAGAGAGTGGAGAATTAATCCAATAAAGCTTGCGTGTATATTAAGATGTGCAGATGCAGGGCATATTGATGCGGGACGTGCACCAGATTATCTTCTTAAATTATTAGATATTAATGGTGTCTCTCGAAACCATTGGATTGCACAAAATAGATTGTCTCAAATTGATATAGATCTGAGAGATGATAGTAAAGTAATAATTCGCTCAAATATGAAATTCGGTGAAGAGGATTTTGCTGCTTGGAATGTAGCATATGATGCGGTATGCGTGTTAAATCATGAACTAAAGGTATCAAACGAACTAATGAAACGAAATAATATATGTGAATTTCAGGTGCATAGTGTAACAGGAGCTGATTCTCAAGAGCATCTTTGTCAATATATAGAAACTGATGGATGGATGCCATGTAATGCGTCTGTTCATATAAGTAATATAGAAGGACTTATTAATAATATTGGTGGAGAAAAATTGTATGGATCCGAACACAAATTGGAAATTGTACTTCGTGAATTAATTCAAAACGGAAGAGATGCTATTTGTGCTCGTAGAATGATAGATCGAGATTTCGAAGGTAAAATAATTGTATCAGTAGAAAAAGTTGAAGGCATAACATGGATTACAGTAAAGGATAATGGAATAGGAATGTCATTACTGACTCTAAAAGATTATTTGCTGAATTTTGGCAGCAGTTTTTGGGCTTCTGATTTGGCAAAAAGAGAGTTCCCAGGACTGAATTCTTCAGGATATAAGTCGGTTGGACAATTTGGCATAGGCTTTTACGCTGTTTTTATGATTGCGTCAGAGGTTCGTGTTGAAACCAGGAGATTTGATAAAAGTTTTGATGATGCATATGTTGTGAAATTCCCTAAAGGACTTTGTTTACGTCCTATTATTTCAAATACTAGGTCAAATTCCTCATCTTATTCTACGACTGTAAGATTCTCGATAGATGAATTAAAATACAGATGGAATAGTAAGGTGGAGATTAGACCTGGAATACAAGGCGTGAGTCCTTTTGAGGTACCTTTTAGCGCCGTATTATCAAACTTAACAGCTGGACTAGATGTGGATGTGTTCTATAAAGAGGAAGAAAAAAATGAGGAGATGATTCATTCTGACTTTGCGAAGATGGAAATTGGCAGCAGTCAGATGAGAGAATGGTTAAAAGATATTACATATGCAAGATATCGTGGAGGTAACTTATACACAGAGTATATTGATTCAAATTATCAAAGAGTGACTAAATTATATTCAGATGGGAAATATTACGGAGTTGCTGCAATTAATACATTGTGGCAGGCAAATGCGTCGTTTTTTGATGTAACAACAGTAGGAGGATTAGCTACATTTAGTCATGCAAGCAATGATGCGGAATTTTTAGGATGTATCTTTGCGGAGCCAAATACTGCTAAAAGGGATGGGAATGTAAAGAAAATTGACAACATAGAATGGGCAAAGGAGCAATATTCTTTACTTTATAAGAATGGATTGAGTGAGATTGACAGATTGCGTCTTCCTTATATATTGGGTCAATACAGTATTGATATGACTAATATTATGCTTGTTAGAGTAGTAAATAAAGGAGGAGAAGTTTTTTTGATTCAGTTAAAAGATCTTTTGTTCGAACTAAAAGACAAAAAGTTAAAGTTTATTTTCCCTCTGGCAAGCTACAGTACGAATGATAGAATTGAGAATTATTTGGACTACGAGCGAACAAGAGAGATGATGAGTGAAAATGAATTGTTATTTGTTGTTGAGACAAATTGTAGCTTTTTGAATACCGAAGAGGAAGATAAAGATTTTCCTCTCAACATTATAAATTGTATTAGGCTTCTTTCGAAAAAATTTTCTATAGAGCTGAAGGAGACCGTATTAGATGGGAGAGCTGTTTCACGACTTGGTGGCATATGTAAAGCACTTATCATTGATATGGATGATTAGAAATATGCTTTTATTAAGAGAGAAGTTGATTGGAAGAAGCCTTATGTAATGTCATAAACAAGCGTCTAGAGAAAAGATACAGCAAGTGGTTGATTGGTTTATAGCAGATGATAACCACAATGTTGTATATAATTTTCATAATTAAAAACAAAATAGAAATACAAAGAAAATGAAATTTTATAATTTGTGGTAGGTGAAGCAGATGAAGATAAAATGGAAAAGATAATGGAGAATCCGCAGGTAATTAAAACACCAGTAGTAAGATGATTATTCCGGGGCTCTCTGAGCCACCTGTCCGGACTTTGAGGGTTCTTCCGCAATTATCCGTAAATAGAATTGAAACAAAAGTGCTAAAATGATAAAATTATCTTAGAAATTTTGTCATTATGGAAGGAGCTGAATCAAATAAAAGATGCTCTTGATTTACAAAAATTTTACCCTGAGAAAATAAGCGTCGCAGAAGTAATTCAAAACGAAAAAGAAATTTATATCCATGTTTCTGTGCAATCAAAAAATTGTACATGTCCCAAGTGCGGAGTGATTTCAGAACATAAACATGGTACTTATAAAAGAAAACTTCAAGACCTTCCGATTTTGAGTAAAACAACGTATTTAATCGTAAATGCTTACGAGTATCAATGCGACAATTCTTCCTGTGATGTTACGACTTTTGTTGAGAATGTAGATGGATTTTTGAATTATTACAGCCGTATGACAGAGCGTTGTGAAGATTTTATATGCACTTTGGCATTGGAAACAAGCTGTGAAGGTAGTGCTCGTATCTGTCGTTCTATGAATCTGAAAACCAGTGGTGACAGCATTATCCGATTGTTGACCAAACGATATGTAACACAACCGGAAGTCCCATGTGGAAGCATCATTGGAGTGGATGATTTTGCATTTAAGAAACGGCATACTTATGGGACAATTATTGTAGATGAAACAACACATAAACCAGTGGCAATTTTAGATGGACGTGATGGTAAAACATTAAAAGAATGGTTAAGTAAAAATAAACATGTAAAAACGATAACATGAGACCGGGCAAGTGCTTATTCAGCTGCCATAAAGGAAATATTGCCCGATGCTATGCAGATTGCTGACAGATTTCATCTTCATCAAAATTTATTAGAGGCCATAAGAAATACTATCAATTCTGTATTGCCCAATGATATCAGAATCCCAACTGATTCTAATATCATTGCAGAACGATCGGTTGAAAACGATAGTAAAAAAATGCCATGCAGTGTGGATAACCTTAGCGAATATAATCAAAAAAGGGTACAACTGTACACTACGATAAAAGAATATAACTCTGCCAGATACAGTAAACGCCAAATTTCTAAAGTATTACATTGCGGCAGAAACACCGTGACAAAATATCTCAGTGGAGAATATGAAGCACTTTGTAAAAAAGATTTTCGTAGCGGAATGGATCAGTTTTATGATTATATTATCAGAGCTTTAACTTCTGGCATCAGTTGAAAAGATGTATATCGCAATGTTATAGAAAAAGGATATAAAGGCGGCAAATCTGCTGCTTATGACTATATGAATAAAATCATAGAACGATTCCAAATTGATGTTTCAATTTACAAAAGTTCTTCACCTGAAATAATTCAAAATAAAAAGGCATTACAAAAATATGACCACCTTTCACGAAACGGCATATTCCGTTATCTTTGGATGGGAGTGGAACTCAATGCAAATCATGAGGCATATATTTTACAGAAATATCCTAAACTCAGAGAATTGATGCGTTGTGTTCGAGAATTCCGTGAAGTATATGAAAAGAAAAGTATGCCTCTATTGTATTTGTTTATAGAACGGTACAAAAACTCTGATTTAAAAGAAATATCCCGATTTGCAAATGGATTAGAAAAGGATCTAGAAGCTGTGGAGAATTCTGTTGTCTGTGAACTTTCAAATGGTTTTGTTGAAGGAACAAATAGTAAATTAAAAATGGTAAAACGTACTATGTATGGAAGATGCAGCAAAGCACTTTTAGCAGCAAAACTAATGTATGTGAAGGCCAAACGATACGGATAATTGAGGAAGAACCAGAATCGCCCGGAATACTCAAGGAGCAGGCAGAACAGCTAAAGACACAGATAGCCAATATGAAACAGTACCTATCAAGTATCGTGCAGGGTTATGGTTATAAGAATGTGAAGGAGTTTTTGACTGAATACAGAGCTTCCAAAGCAGAGTATAGTGATTATCAATCGGCAGTTGTAAAGTGGGAACAGCAGACTGGAAATAAGACAGAGTCAGACAGCCTAAAAGCAAAGTTGCAAAGAAAGAAACAGGAAGCAAAGGAACTGAATAGGCACAATAAGCATCAGAAAAAGTACAGTAGAGATGTTAGGTAATGTAGGAAGTGGAGCAGGAAACTGCTCCCTTTTGTAATACAATAGGACTTTGATTCAGTAAATAATTTAATGAAGCTAAAGAAAACCTAAAATTATATTGACTTATATAGATGGACGATATATGCTATAGGTAACCAATATATAGACTATCTACATAAGGAGGATTAGATATGGCTGTTGATAAGGCATTAATTTCTGGAAGTATGACAATGCTTCTACTCAGATTACTTGCGGAAAAAGATATGTATGGTTACGAGATGATTGATACTCTGCGTAAAAAATCCTGTAATGTGTTTGAATTGAAAGCAGGAACATTGTATCCTTTATTGCATGGTTTAGAAGGAAAAGGATTGCTTAAGGTATATGAGCAGGAATATGTTGGTAAGACGAGGAAGTATTATAGCATCACGAAAGAGGGAAGAGCATTGCTGGAAACAAAGAAAGCAGAATGGAACGAATATCAATCTGCGGTAGCCAATGTTCTTGCAATGGGGGTGTAGATATGGAAAAATATTTGGAAAAACTGTTATTGCAAATTCGTTGTAAAAAAGCAAGACCATATATTGCCGAGGAGATAAAGGGACATATTGAAAGTCAGATAGAAGACAATATTGCTGATGGAATGTCATATGAAGAAGCAGAAAAAAATGCTGTTGCAGATATGGGTGATCCGATTGCGGTTGGTATTTCATTGGATAAAATTCATAAGCCACAGATTGCTTGGAAATTACTTGTTATTGTAGGAATATTGAGCCTGTTAGGAATTTTGCTACAGCAGTCTATTTTTCATCAAAGTGGATATAGTAATTTGGAACCGTTTATGCAGGAGATGTATCAACTTGAGACGGAAAGTTTTGTTTATTCTGTTTTTATTGGTTTTGTCTTAATGTGTGGGATTTATTTTATTGATTATACTGTAATTGCAAAATACTCCAAGATAATAGGTTTATTCATAATTACTATGGGGCTTTTGCTTTTGGCCGGTTTCTTTGGTGGCGATATTAATGGAGTACGGTATAGTATCGGATTTGGAATGTTCAGAATCTCTGCTACTTCGCTGATGATGTTTTATGTACCAATTTATGGAGCAATTTTATATAAATATAGAGATGGTGGTTTTCCTGCATTGTTAAAGTCGATTGTTTGGCTGATTATTCCTGTTTTTATTACTTTTCGAATGCCGAATCTTATTGTTGCGATAATTATGATGATTAGTATGTTGATTCAGCTTACGGTGGCTATTCTAAAGGGCTGGTTCAAAATATCGGTAAAAAAGACAATTGTTAGTCTGTGGGCAGTTTTCATGTTTTTACCTATTATGTTGTTGTTTGTGATGTACACATTTCATTTGTTGGCAGAGTATCAGGAGGCAAGGATTCACTCCTTTTTTTCTGCTTCAGGAGAAGGATTTTATCTTACTTCAATGCTCAGAACATTTAGCAAAGACATTTTGTTTGTAGGTAATAGCGGAAATGATGTGATTGGCAGTCTGCCGGAGTTTAATAGTGATTACATTTTTTCTTATATTCTCAATAGCTATGGAAGTATTGCCGGAATCGTTGTTGTTGCTGTCTTGGCAGCACTTGTAATGTTTATTTTTGGAGCTTCTATTAAACAAAAAAATGAACTTGGCATGGTTATGGGAGTTGGTTGTGGAATGATAATCTTATTAAATATTTTATTAAACTTGTTAGGTGCTTTGGGGATAATTCCACCAGCATCCTCCTTCTTGCCATTTTTATCCATTGGCAGAAGTAATATTTTATTGTGCTATGCATTGGTAGGAATTATTATGAGTATTTACAGGTATAAGGACGTGTATCCTAAAAAAATCAGAGCATCACAGGTTTCGTTTCAGAAAACAATAAATATATAACGTGAAGATGGATTAGTGGCTTGACCTTTCTGTAGTCAATAGTTATAATTTGTTTCATGGCAACACTTTGGCAACAGAAAATCAGTAAGCCAAAATAAAATGTGCAAATGAGGTAGAATATCGGCAGATTTTAAATAAAACTTAAACAAAATAGTTTAAGTAAAAGCGACAACTTGCCGAGTTTGAATAACGGATTAAAATGCCGAAAGCTTGTATTCATGACAATGGGGAGGACCGCTGCGTAGCAGAGGAGGGACCCCATTGTATATGCGGGCTTCCGGCATTTGTTTTATAAAATGACTCTGGTTTGGCTCTATTTGTGGGGAGAGTAATGACTTTCATAAATCAATATATTGCGTTGCTAGGTTGATTAGGAGAAAAGATGACAGATAATGAAAAGAGATTTATAAAAAGTATATTTTCGGGAGACAGTAGTGGCCATGACTATTATCATACGATACGAGTATATAAACTGGCTACTAAAATCGCAAAACAGGAAAATGCAGATGTTAAAACAGTGCGGTTGGCGGCTCTGTTACATGATGTGGACGATATTAAGCTTTCTCCGGACACTTATGCTACCAAGAAAAATGCAGTTGATTTTATGACAATTAACAAAATAGATGGTAAAAGGATAGAGGCGGTATGCAAAATTATAGATGAAGTTTCATTTGCAGGAGCTGATTCGGTCGTACCTGATACCATAGAAGGAAAATGTGTGCAGGATGCAGACAGACTTGATGCTATAGGAGCTATTGGAATTGCCAGAACACTTGCATATGGTGGTAGGAGGGGAAGAAAGATTTATGATCCGGAAATAAAACCTAAAATGGGAATGAACAAAGAAGAGTATCGGAATAATCAAGATTCTACAAGCATCAATCATTTCTACGAAAAGTTGCTCTTGTTAAAAGACATGATGAATACGACTGAGGGAAAGAAACTGGCAGAGCATAGACAGGTTGTAATGCAGGAATTTCTGAATGAGTTTATGCAGGAATGGGAAGGGGAAAAGTGATGGAAGTAAAGTTTTATGATACAGTTAATGATGAACTATTGAAATTTGCAGTGATTATCTCACAGAGTAACGGCAAGTGGGTATTTTGCAAGCATAAAAAAGAGATACATATGAAGTGCCGGGAGGGCATAGAGAAGCTGGGGAGGATATTTTTGAAACAGCTAAAAGGGAGTTGCAGGAAGAGACTGGAGCTATCAAATTTGAGATAAAACCAATATGTGTATATTCGGTGACAGGTAAGACTAGAGTAAATGATACCGGTGAAGAAATCTTTTGGTTTGATTGATGAGAAAGGCAATCTGACGAATGCAGGAGCACTTCTAGCAGATGAATCTCCGGTTCGCCATTCCAGATTATTTTGTACAAGGTGGAATGGACTTACGAAGGCATCTGGAATTATAGATGCACTTGATGATAAGGAATATACGGGAAGTCTTGTCACACTATTACAGGCAGGAACAGATTTTGTCAGAAATAATTCCAGGAAAGCATGGAGTAAGGTAGGTGACGGCAGAATTGAAATGCCTGATTATCCGGATTGTGCAGTACTGGAAGGTGTAGTAAATGCATTGATTCATAGAAATTATATGGAGATAGGCAGCGAAGTTCATATAGGTAAGTCAGATGTGATATGGGATATCGTTCGTCTTATTAGATTGAAAGTAATTACATATGATGATTTATCAGACTTCAGTGTCGAATTACAGATGGAAGTAAAAAGAATACTTGAGATGAACAGGTGATGGAACGGTTAGGATTATTCCTAAGAGAAAGCCTGTAAAGGTAATGGTAGATGAAATGGAGCTGATCAAATGACAAGAGTTTATTTCGTCCGTCACGCACAGCCGGAACACGATTGGGAAGATGACAGGACAAGACCTTTGACGGAAGAAGGTAAGAAAGATTCTGCAATTGTGCTGGGATTTTTGAAGGATAAGAAAATAGATGCGTTTTATTGCAGTCCGTATAAACGTAGCGTGGAAACCATTGCAGAGGCAGCAGATTTTTTCACAAAAGAGATTATAACAGATGAGAGATTGAGGGAGCGTGAAAAGGGACCTGATGGAAACAATCACGGAATGTTCCGGAAACGATGGGCTGACCATAATTATCATGAAGAAGGCGGAGAGTCTATTGCTATGGTGCAAAATCGTAACATAGGGGCACTGAATGAGATTTTGTCAGATAATACGGATAAAGATATTGTTATAGGAACCCATGGTACTGCCCTTAGTACGATATTGAATTTTTATGATAGTAATTTTGGCTGTGAAGATTTTCTGCGAATTATAGATTGGATGCCATATATTATCGAACTGGACTTTGAAAGCAGTTGTAACGCAACCTGTGTTCATGAGAAAGAAGCGAAAACGGAATCTGAATGTCCGCTTTACAGTTTTAAGTTGGTTGCCAAACAGGAACATTGTCATATAGAGAAGGAATTTAAGGGTAGATAGCATGCGGATAAAAATGCTCGGTGAAGAATTCTGCAGTCATAATATTGAGATTGGCGTAAAGAGATGAAAAGAACAAGGTATGAACTTCTCCAGGGAAGTGGAATTTTTCGAGGGAATAAAAATGTTTAAGGTTGCAATATTACAAAAACGTGCCATTCATGCACAAATAGATAAGAACATTGAAAGTATCATTATAGCAATGAAAGAGGCTTCGGAAAACCAGGCAGATATTCTTTTGCTGCCGGAATGTTTTATTACAGGATATGATTTGCCTATGTCATATGAAAAAAGCATTGCAGAT
>ERZ1026874.466-NODE-466-length-25347-cov-22.199431_pt1 | contig 25347 bp, 19 predicted proteins | sample MGYA00380167_ERZ1026874 | MGnify/ENA primary metagenome ERZ1026874 (study PRJEB33269, sample SAMEA4719803) | human gut metagenome | biome: human-associated habitat; feature: organic feature; material: feces | place: Cameroon | collected 2013-10 ...
ACCACATAATCATCTGCTCCTGTATCAAACGCTTTTAACATATCTTTTTCGTCATCTTTTGCAGTTAAAAAAATAGCCGGAATTTTTCCGTTTTTTTGGAGCTCTTGATATAGATCTATTCCGTCTCCATCCGGCAATCCAATATCTACGATCAATAAATCTACAGAACTATCTATATTTTTAATTGCTTCTTTTCTTGAAGCAGCAAGAATCGTTGTATAACCTTGATTTTTCAAAGATGTATCTAATGCTTTTCTTAACAATTTATCATCTTCTATAATTCCTATTACCATACACACCTCCTGATTTTTCTAGAATATAATACCTCGAAAGTTTTTGTTCTATGTGCATATATCACCCAATTTATTCACAAAGTCAATATGCTTTCTACTAAATTTAAGGTTGTTTCATGTAAAAAAGGCAAGATACCTTCCTTTTTACGGGAACACATCCTGCCTGATGTTTCATATTTTCTTTTAATTTTATCAACTAACCTTTTAATCGGCTTTCAATATCTGATGCGCTATATAATACATCTGTTACAATCACTTTATCTCCCTGGATTTTGCGAACGCTTTTGCTGCATTTTGCACTCTTCCTGCTGCTATATCATTGTAACCTTTTTCTAATTTCTGATGAATTTCTTCTGTTGTCATGGCATCTGCATGAATCGATACTGGTGCTTTTGGTAAAGAAACAGAAAATGGAATTCCACCTGTAAGAGAAATTTGATTCAAATACATATCAATCGCTGTTGACATAGGAACACCTAACTGAGACAATACTTTTTCTGCCCGCTCTTTGACAATTGGGTTTACTCTTAAATTCAATGTTGCTGTTTTTTCCATGATCACACCTCCTTGCTTCTTATATTGTAACGTTTTTGTCGTTACAATTCAAGTACTATTTCTCACATGTATCCACTTCATAATTTTTCGGTAAAGAATCGCTTAAAATATTTAAATATTTTCTCAAAAAAGAAGCGCTCATACAAGCGCTTCTCCTTACCACATTAGGACTTTGATCAAAAGTTAGTGAGCCACAAAGTGGACCATTCTTCAAAAACTTACAGGAATGCTCCTATAAATCCTTTATTTCAATCTCTCGTTTCCATCAAAACAACTTTTCCAAACACAAAAGAGATCTTCACTTCATCTTCACCTTCTGCGAACTCATTACTCACACACAAGCTGTCTCCTGATGAGAGCAAATGATTCTGCAATGGATATTTTGCACCGCTGATACAGAAATCCTCAACCGGAAGTTGCATCGGAAATACTGAAAAATACTTTCCGAAAGCTTCTTCTCTGCGAATTGCGATTCCATGATCAAGCAGACGAATTCTATTATGACTGTCCAAGATCATCGCCTGAGATCCTGCTTCAAGTGCAATATTCAGGCACTGAACATTAGCCCAGAAATGATCCAGACGATTTCCTGTTCCTCCAAGAATCCAGATTTCTTTTCTTCTGAGTCCAAGACACATACGAAGTGCAATCTCCGTATCAGACGCATCCTTTACCGGATTGAACTCCCGGATCGGTACACTTGCTTCTTTTCTATAATAATCGATCACTTCTTCCGGTACACTGTCAAAATCTCCCACAATGTAATCCGGCTTGATCTTATGTTCATAAAGAAATGCGAGTCCTTTATCTACTCCGATAATAAATTCTGTCTCTTCTGCCTCAAGAATTGGAAGGATAAAATCTTCTTCCAGCATTCCCCCGCTCACAATAACTGTTCTCTTACACATTGCCGTTTAAAATCTCCATAAACTTTGCTGTATTATCTTTGATATCACCTTTAAAAACACCTGAACCTGAGACCATTACATTCGCTCCGGCTGCAAGTACTTCTGCCACGTTTTTATGATAGATTCCACCATCTACTTCAATATCAGTTGTAAGTCCTTTTTCATTCAGAAGGTTTCTCAATTCACTGATGCGTTCCAGTGATTCCGGAATAAATGCCTGTCCGCCGAATCCCGGTTCTACAGACATGATCAGAAACATCTCTGCCTGATCCAGATACGGAAGCAGTACATCAACCGGTGTCTTTGGTTTAATAGAAATTCCTACTTTCGCTCCTGCTGCATGGATTTTATCAATTGTTGCCTGCAGATCTTCACATGCTTCATAATGAACTGTAACGATATCTGCTCCTGCTTTCACGAATTCTTCCACATAACGGATCGGTTCTGTCACCATAAGATGAACATCCAGTGTCTGTGTTGTTGCTCCCTTGATTGATGCGAGAACAGGCATTCCAAAGGAAATGCTTGGAACGAACATTCCGTCCATCACATCAAAATGAATATACTCTGCGCCTGCTTCTTCTGTTAATTTCAACTGTTCTCCTAAAATCTTGAAATCTGCTGAGAGAATAGATGGTGCCAAAATATTTTTCATAAACTTAATACCTCTTTCTTTCCTTTAGTTCACGGTACATCTCCGTATAATCTTCATATCTGATCTTATGGATCTTCCCTTCTTCAACTGCCTCTTTTACAGCGCATCCGGGTTCATGAATATGGTCACAGCCATTGAACTTGCACTGTCCTTCAAACGGTGTAAATTCCGGAAAATAATATTTTAAATCTTCTTTTTCGAAATCATTGACGTAAAGAGAACTGAATCCCGGAGTATCCATAATATAAGACTCTTCTCCGATCACGATCAGTTCGGAATGTCTTGTTGTATGTTTCCCCCGATCAATCTTCTTACTGATACTTCCTGTCTCCATCTTCACTTCAGACTGCAGAAGATTGATCAGGGATGATTTTCCAACACCGGAAGGACCTGCAATCGAAGTTGTCTTTCCTTTTAAAAGTGATTTTAACTCACTGATATTTTCTTCTTCCTTCGCACTTGTGAAGATTACCGGATATCCGCATCCGGTATAAACTTCTTTCAATTCTGCAATTTCAGGATGGCTTGCAATATCTGTCTTATTAAAACATAATACGACAGGTATCTCTTTTCGTTCCATCATGACAAGAAAACGATCTAACAGATTATAATGTGGTTTCGGTTTTGTCACTGCAAATACAACCAGTGCCTGATCAATATTGGCTACTGCCGGACGAATCAACTCATTCTTACGCGGCAGGATCTCTGTGATATTTCCTGTCATTTCTTTTTCATCAATTACCTCGATCACAGCATCATCACCGACCAACGGCTTGATTCCGTCTTTTCGAAAAGCACCCTTTGCTTTACATTCAAAAATTCCGGATTCTACTACATTCACGTAGTAGAATCCGGCAATCCCTTTTATTATCTTTCCCTGCATATACTTGCTCTCTGTTATCATTGATTCGTGTTCTCTTCTGTTCCGGAATCATTTCCGGAATTTCCACTATCCGGGGCTGATGGTTGAGTTCCTTTGCTGACCATATACTGGACAGTTGTTCCTTTTTCCACCTGTGTACCGCTGCTGACAGACTGATAGAATACCTGTCCTTTCGGATAATTATCACTATAATCTTCACCAATATACTCTGGTGTAAGTCCTGCCTGTTTCAGCAATTTCTCGGCTGTGTTTTTATCTTTATAGGACAGATCCGGCACAGTAACCACCGTCAGCTTTGGTCCTTTGCTCACCACATATCCAATTGTTGTACCTTTAGATACTTCTTTTCCGGCATCTGTATCCTGTGAAATAACCAATCCTTTTTCTACAGTATCACTGTAATCTTCAGTTGCATTTCCGGACAAACCTGCCTGTGAAAGTGCTGCTTCAGCATCCGACTGGGACTTTCCGGTAAGTTTCGGAACTGTTGCCGGCTGATTTCCCTTGCTTATTACAAGCGTAACCGTTGTTCCTTCTTTTACTTCTGCACCTTCACTCGGACTAACAGAAACAACTTCTCCCTGTTCCACATCATCACTGTAGACCGGATCACCTTTCTTCACAACAAGATTCTTATCCTGAAGTGCTTTTTCCGCATCAGCTTCCGACATTCCAACAACATTTGGAATGGTTGTTGTCTTTGCTTCCTCACCGGAACTAATCACAACATTGACTGTTGTATGCTTCTTTACTTTCTTTCCATCTGCAGGATCCTGGCTGATAATCTTTCCTTTTGCAACAGTATCGGAAGGCGCAGTTGACTTATGGATTCCGAGATCATATTTGTTCAGTTCTTTCTGTGCTTCCTCATATGTCTTGCCTGTCACATCCGGTACTTTTACCATCTCTGAATCTGTTTGCTGTGTAGTCGTTCCTTTTCCACCTTTAAATACGCCCACTGCATTTCCTACAAGGAACATGATCAAAAGTGCGATCACAACACCGGCAACAACCATAAGAATCTTCATGATCTTCTTCGTGTCTTTATTTACTTCATTCTTCTTACGGCGATTCCGGTCATCATAACGGTCTTTGCGACGGTCGTCGTAGTCATCGTCATCATCATAGCGGCTTCTGCGGCGATCATCGTAGTCATCGTCATCATCATAACGGCTTCTACGGCGGTCGTCGTAGTCATCGTCATCATCATAACGGCTTCTACGGCGGTCATCGTAGTCGTCCTCATAATCATCGTCATAATCGTCATCATAATCGTCGTCATAATCATCATTATAATTCTGACGATTCTTCATACGATTCAGTTCATCCGGTGACATAACAACCGTAGTCCGACCTGTATCCTGGGATGTTGCCGGCATACGTCTTGTCACACCATCAAGAACAACAAAATCCCCTTCCGGATCTACCAGTGAATGCTTCAGATCCTGAAGCAGCTCCTCGCAGCTCATATAACGCTTATTCGGCAGTTTCTGCGTACATTTCATAATAATGCACTCCAGGCTGTACGGAATATCCGGAACTTCTTCTGCTGGAGACTTGATCACTTCATTCAAATGTTTCAAAGCAACCGTCACTGTCGAATCTCCGTCAAACGGAACATGCCCGGTGATCATCTCATACATCGTGATACCTGCTGAATAGATATCACTCTTCTCATCTACAATACCGCCTCTGGCCTGTTCCGGAGATGTGTAATGTACAGATCCCATCACTGTCGTTGTTACTGCCTGTGTTGCCGTTGATGTCGTAGCCCGCGCGATTCCGAAATCAGTAACCTTAACCTTTCCATCTTTGGAAATAATGATATTCTGCGGCTTAATATCCCGGTGAATGATATGGCAGTTATGCGCTGCCTGAATACCTGTCACCATCTGGATGGAAATACTGATTGTCTCTTTTGCTGAAAGCTTTCCTTTCTTCTCAATGTAATCCTTCAGCGTAATTCCTTCTACAAGCTCCATGACCATATAATAAAGACCGCGATCCTGCCCTACATCATAGACATTAACTACGTTTGGATGCATCAATCCTGCTGCTGCCTGAGCTTCGCTTAAAAACTTCTTAATAAACGTCTCATCCGAACGATACGTGCTCTTCAGCACCTTGATCGCAACAAAACGATTCAGCTTATGATCCTTGCCTTTATAGACATCTGCCATTCCGCCAGAACCGATACGGCCAAGTATCTCGTATCGTTTCCCTAAAAATACTCCTTCTTTAATCATACACTCACCTCATCTGCAAATGGCTCAAACAATACCACTCCGATGTTATCTGTTCCTCCATTCTCTTTTGCTGCTTCCACCAGCATCTCACCTGCCTCGACGATATCCCGGCTTCCCTGCACAATATGGAAAAGTTCTTCATCTTCCACCATATTACTTAATCCGTCTGTACACATCAGAATGATGTCTCCCCGTTTCAGACGGTGTTCATAAAAGTCCACATCCACATCAGCTTTTGCACCGATCGCTCTTGTGATAATATTCTTATCCGGATGATGCTTCGCTTCTTCCGGCTTAATTCCACCGAGACGAACCATCTCTTCTACAAGAGAATGATCCTTGCTTAGCTGTTGGATCCCCTGATTGATCAGATACAGACGGCTGTCTCCCACATTGGCAAAATACAGCATCTGTTCTTTCACAGTAGCGGCAACAACCGTTGTTCCCATCCCCTTCAGATGTTCGTCACCGGATGCTTCTTTGATAATCTCACGATTGGCAGCCTTGATTGCTTTCACAAGAACACGTTCGATATCCTCACCCTCGCTCTTCGCAATCTCTTTGATCATCACTTCCACAGTACACTTGGAAGCATAATCTCCTGCCTGATGGCCACCCATACCATCCGCTACCACGAACAGGTTCTGGAGAATACCCAGTGGTTTTCCCGTCGTAAAGACGTAGTCCTGATTTACCTGTCGCACCATTCCAACATCTGTAATTGAAAATGTCTTCATACCTTCTATTCTCCTTCAGTTTCTACGTAGCGGCGCCTGAGCTGACCGCAGGCTCCGTCAATATCAGAGCCCATTTCCCTTCTTATAGTAACATTTATTCCGCTTTTTTCAAGTTTATTTTTGAAATTCAAAGCACTTTTCCGGCTTGGACGAACAAAATCACGCTCTTTTACCGGGTTGACCGGTATCAGATTGATATGACAGTTCTTATGCTTTAATAAATGAATCAGTTCCTGTGCATCTTCATCCGTATCATTCACACCATGTACAAGACTGTACTCAAAGCTCACTCTCCGGCCGGTTTCTTTGAAATATTCGTCACAGGCTGCGAGTACTTCTGTGATATCATATTTATTTGCAACCGGCATCAATTTTCTTCGTTTTTCCTGATTGGAACCGTGAAGCGAAAGTGCAAGTGTAATCTGTAAATGCTCTTTCGCCAGTTCTTTCATCCTTGGAACTATTCCACAGGTTGATACGGTGACATTTCTCTGACTGATATTCAGTCCATGCTCATCTGTAAGTAAATGAATAAACTTCAGGAAATTATCATAATTATCCATCGGTTCTCCGGTTCCCATGATCACCACATTCGAAACCCTCTCACCACTTATCTTCTGAATCTGATAGATCTGTCCAAGCATCTCAGACGGAGAAAGATTTCTCACCAGACCTCCGATCGTTGATGCACAGAATGCACATCCCATCCTGCAACCGACCTGGGAGGAAATACAGACAGAATTTCCATGCTTATATTTCATAAGAACACTTTCGACTACATTTCCATCATAGAGACGGAACAGGAACTTGTTCGTACCGTCAATATGGGAAATCTGTCTCTCCAGCATAACAACCGGGAGAATCTCATAATTCTCTTCCAGTTTTTCTCTCAAAGCCTTTGAAAGATTTGTCATCTCATCAAAATGATCTACCAGCTTCACATGCAGCCATTCATAAATCTGTTTTGCACGAAATGCTTTTTCTCCGATCGTCGCCATCTCTTTCTGTAATTCTTCATATCCATAAGCACGGATATCCTTCTTCATCTTAAAGTTTTCCTCCTGTATTTCGTTTTTTCTGTGAGTTATTCACATTGTTCGTCTGCTTTTTCTATTTTTTCACATTTCCTGAAAATCATGCTTTTTTCTTTAATCTTGCAATAAAGAATCCGTCACAATCGTGAACTCCCGGGAAGAATTGGATACATCCCTTCTCGATCACATCACTTCGTAACTCCTTGCAAAGATTTTCTGTAATATCGTCCAGTTCAAATTGTGGGTATTCTTTCAAGAACCAGTGTACATTGTCCATGTTTTCTCCCGGATTTACGGTACATGTACTGTACATCAATGTGCCGCCATCCTTGACGATTGCCTGTGCGCAAGTCAGAATCTTTCTCTGCAAATCTGCAAGTTCTTCAAGATCTTCCGGTTGTACGCGATATTTCAGATCTGGTTTTTTGCCAAGCACGCCAAGACCTGAACATGGAAGGTCTGCAATCACAAGATCCGCTGTTTCCTTATCATACTCATCAAATACAGAGGCGTCCTTGCATACAGCACAAATATTTCCAAGTCCGGAACGGTCGATATTCTGCCAGATCAGATCTGTCTTATATTCGGTCAGATCTCTTGCTTCAACCCGTCCTATCTTTTCTTCTGTTCTGTTCTCTCTCGCCGCCACTTCATCTGCCAGCTGAAGCTTCTCTGCCACATGAAGTGATTTTCCTCCCGGTGCTGCACAGACATCAATCACATGATCGCCGGCTTTTGGATCTGCCAGTTCTCCGACAAACATAGAACTGATATCCTGTACTGCAAAGAGTCCTTCCTGAAAACTTTCCAGACCTTCCAGATAATCATAATCTGAAAGATAAAACGCATAAGGAAGATACGGATGTGCTTCTACTTTCGCTCCTTCTGCTTCCAGTTTTTCTTTCAATACTTCCGGTGTAACCCGGTTCATACAACATCGGATCGTAATTAGCTTCTCTTTCTGAAAATCTGCTGCCATCTTCTCTGTGATCTCTTCCCCATATTCTTTCTTCCATAAAGAAAGAATCCATTCCGGGACAGAATATTTCACAGACAATCTCTGTACATCTTCTTTTGGATACTCGATCTCCTCCATCTTGCGGACAACATTTCTCAGAACTCCATTCACATATCCCCGCAGACCTGAAAATCCTTTTCGAACTGCAAGCTTTACTGCCTCACTGCACACCGCATGATCCGGTACGCTATCCATATATTTCAGCTGATAGACACTGCTACGAAGAAGATTACGGATGACCGGTTTCATCTTCTTAACCTTTGTCTTAGAAATCTGATTCAAAATATAATCAATTTCTATCATATGTTCCAGAGTACCTTCCACAACTCTGGTGATAAATGCACGCTCACGTTTCTCAAGATATTGATATTTTGACAGAACATCGCCAAGAATCTTATGACTATATGCTCCATTCTCTGTTATTTCCATCAAAATCTCAAGAACGACCTCGCGTTCATTGATCTGCTTTCCCATAAATAATCTCCTATTCTCCGCATTTTGTAACTGTTCAGAGCCAAGCAAAATTTTAAAATACAGTTGTAAAATGCTTGCATTTTTAAGACTGTTTTTGAAATTTTATTTGGCGGATACGCCACACCGACGAAATGCATAGCATTTTGGAGGTTGGCTCTGAACAGTTACAGCATTTTTTCTTTCTATCTGCTGTCAGTCAGTTACTGTTCACACGATGTGCGACCAGCAACGTCAGTCATTCCTTCTTCGTCCATTTGTCAAGATCAACAAACGTAAAAGCTGTAAAATCATTGCTGCCGCACTTGCCACATATGTCATTGCTGCTGCGCGAAGTACTTTCTTCACTCCGCCAACTTCATCTTCACGGAGCATTCCTGAATTTCCAAGTACCTTCACCGCTCTTCTGGAAGCATTGATTTCCACCGGAAGTGTTATAAGATGAAATGCCACAGCTACCATAAAGAGCAGAATTCCGATATCAATAAGGAAGCTGGACATCTGTCCATTCATAAACAGACCGATAATGATCAGTGGCCAGGAAATCATAGAACCGAAATTTACGACCGGCACAAGTGCCCCACGGATTGATAATGGTGCATACCCTTCAAAATGCTGTACTGCATGACCACACTCATGTGCCGCAACTCCGATTGCTGCTACAGAAGTTGAATTATAAACCGGATCAGAAAGTGCCAGTGTCTTGTTTCTCGGATCATAATGATCGGTCAGATTTCCCGCGATATGAGTCACCTGCACATCATAGATTCCATTTCTCCGGAGAATCTGTTCTGCCGCTTCTCGTCCTGTCATCCCTGAATAACTGCGGATCTTCGAATATTTTGCAAATGTGCCTTTCACCTGAGACGATGCAAACAGGCTGAGAACCACACCGATCAGTACCAGTATATAAGTCCAGTCATAATAAAATCCATAATACATACTTTAATTACCTCCTGTTATCTGTAGTCCCCCTCCAAGAGTCCTCTTATTCCTGTGTAAATTTAACTCCGCTTTCAATTGTGTATCCTCTTAAGAAAGCTCCTGTATCCATTCTCTTTTTCCCCGGAATCTGAAGTTCCAGAACTCGCAAAACTCCATCCCCTGTCTGAACAGTAAAGGAATCTTTCTCTACACTCAACACTGTTCCAGGCTCTGCTTTTACCGTGCCGTCAGCCTCTGCTTTTGCTCTCCAGATCTTCACTACCTTTTTACCCCAATGTGTGTAAGCACTTGGCCAGGAATTCAGGCCACGCACCAGACGTTCGATCTGTACTGCGGATGTATTCCAGTCAATATTTCCAAGCTTCTTATCGAGCATTCTGGCATATTCTGTCGGGCTTTCTCCCTGCTTCTCGAAAGTTGCCGTATGATCTTCAATAGCTTGCAGAGTCTCTACACAAAGCTTTGCTCCTGCCTCTGCAAGCTTATCATGAAGGCTTTCTCCTGTCTCCTCTTCTGTGATCGGCACTTCAACCTTCTGGATCATGTCGCCTGTATCCAGTCCTTCGTTCATCTGCATTGTTGTAACACCTGTCACTTCCTCGCCATTGATAATAGACCACTGGATTGGCGCCGCTCCACGGTATTTTGGAAGAAGTGAGGCATGTACATTGATGCATCCATATGGCGTCATCTCTAGGATTTCTTTCGGAATGATCTGACCAAATGCAATGACAACCATCACATCTGCATTATATTTTCTCAGTTCTTCTACACATTCCGGATCACGGATCTTCTTTGGCTGATAAACCGGAATTCCATGTTTCAGCGCAGCTTCTTTCACCGGGGTTGGCTGCATCTCTTTACCACGTCCTTTTGGTTTATCTGGCTGGCTCACTACGAGACATACCTCATGTCCTGCTTCCACCAGTGCCTCCAGTGTTCCCACGGAGAAGTCCGGTGTTCCCATGAAAATTATTCTCATCAATTATTCCTCCACTTCGTATTCCATATCTTCCTCGTTGTAGGCCGGTGAATCATGCAGTTCTCCTTCTACTTTCTCTACATAAAGGTGTCCTCCCAAGTGATCGATCTCATGACAGAACGCTCTTGCAAGAAGTTCTTCTCCTTCTATCTCAAACTCCTCCATATTTTCATTAAGTGCACGTACTTTTACATAATTCGGACGAGTTACGATTCCCCATTTTCCCGGCACACTTAAGCAACCTTCTTCGCCTGTCTGCTCACCGGAAGTCTCAACAATCTCAGGATTGATCAAAACGATCGGACCCTCTCCGACATCAATCACTACAATCTGTTTGAGAATACCAACCTGCGGTGCTGCAAGACCCACCCCCATCTTCTCATACATCGTATCAAGCATATCTTCAATTAAAATCTTTGTACGAAGTGTCATCTTCGTCACTGGTTTACACTGTTTTTCAAGAACATCATCGCCCATCTCTCTTACTTCTCTGATTGCCATTATTCTTTCCTCTCTTTTCTATAAATTCATCGGGTTAAAATCGAATTGGATTCTCATTTTCTGAAACCCTGAGTTAATTTCTATATATTGTTCCATCCTGTCTTTTAATACAACTAAGGTTCGGTATTCCGGCGCTTTTACGTAAATCACTCTCCGGTAAATATCTTTGATCTTATCCACTCCCGGACTTGCCGGGCCGATCACATCGAGCTGTGCCTGACCTTTGATCCGCAAAATGTATTCCTTCAGATACTTGCACGCTTTCTCTAAAAGTACCTCATCTTCACATGCTGCAAGTACTGCCATCAGGTTCTCCACCGGTGGATATCCCATCAGACTGCGGTAACGGATTTCTTTCTCATAGAATGCTTCATAATCCTGCGCTGCTGAAGCCTCGATTGCATAATGCTCCGGATCGTAAGTCTGAATCACGACCTCACCCGGTCTGTCACCTCTTCCGGCACGGCCTGCTGCCTGTGTCAAAAGCTGAAATGTTCGCTCACCGGAACGATAATCATCTGTATAAAGTGACATATCTGCTGCCAATGCACCGACTAATGTGACCTTTGGAAAATCATGTCCCTTTACGATCATCTGTGTTCCCACAAGAATATCCGCCTCTTCATTCGCAAAGGCAGATAAAATCTGCTCATGGGAATCCTTTTTCTTCGTTGTATCCATATCCATACGGAGAACTCTTGCCTGTGGGAATCTTGCTTTCACCATGTCCTCGATCTGCTGGGTTCCTGCGCGGAATTCTCCGATATAACGGGAACCGCATTCCGGACACTCCGTCACCTTCGGCTGTTCATAACCACAGTAATGACAGACCATTTTCCCGCCTTTGTGTACCGACAAGGATACATTACAGTGCGGGCATTTCACTACATGGCCACATTCTCTGCAGGAAATAAAACCTGAATATCCTCTGCGATTCAAAAACAGCATAATCTGCTCTTTTGCATTCAGTCTGTCTTCGATCAGTTCCTGCAACTTCTCACTCAAGATGGATCGGTTTCCATTCTTCAGTTCTTTACGCATGTCTACTGTATACACAGTTGCCATCTGCTGCATATGGGAACGGTTCTTCATCTCGTAAAGCTGATATTCACCAAGTCTTGCCCTGTACATGGCCTCCATGGACGGAGTTGCGCTTCCAAGCACTACACTGGCATCTTCTACTTCTGCCCTGTGGACTGCCACTTCTCTTGCATGATAGCGTGGCACCTGCTCACTCTTGTAGGTTGGTTCATGTTCTTCATCAATAACGATCAGCCCCAAATTCGGAAATGGAGTAAAAAGTGCAGAACGTGGTCCGATCATCACATCGACCTCGCCCCTCTTTGCACGCATCATCTGATCGTAACGTTCTCCGGCAGACAGTCTTGAGTTCATGATAGAAACTCGGTCGCCGAAACAGCGGTAAAACCGCATCACTGTCTGATAGGTCAGTGCGATCTCCGGAATCAGAACAATTGCCTGTTTTCCCTGGTCAACAACCGTGCGGATCATCTCCATATAGACTTCTGTCTTTCCACTTCCGGTCACTCCGTGAAGCAGATAAGTTCTCCTTGTTCCACACAGATAGTCTTGCCGGAACCCCTGGATCACATGCTGCTGTTCTTCCGTATAGATGATCTCCTGTTGTGATTTCTTTGCCTGTTTCACCGGATTACGGTATACCTGCTCTGACTCTATCTTCAACACGCCCTGCTCTTCCAATGCCCGGATCACAGGCAGTGTCACATTTAATTTTTTCGTCACCAGCTCATAATCCAGAATTGGGGCTTCCTTCAAAGCTTCCAAAAGCCTTGCTCTTGCTTTCTGATTCTTCTTCTGATAAAAAGCCAGCTTCTCCTGACTCTCTTCCTCAGTAAGCAGCAAACGGAGATGTTTCTTTACCTTCGCATTCTCCTTCTGCTTGATTGGCAGCACTGTCTTAAGCGCCTGGATCATCGTTCCGCCATACTGCTCTTTCATCCACGCCGCCAGCGCGATCAGTCTCGCTTCGATTGCCACACTGTTTCTGGAAATGTCTGTAATCTCCTTCACCTTTGACAGATCATAATTGCAAGTCTCTGATAATGAAGTCACATAACCTTTGATCTGCCGGTTTCCTTTTCCAAAAGGGATAATTACTTCCATCCCCGGATGCAGCTCGTCTTTCAGTCGTTCCGGTATTCGGTACTGAAAGATCTTATCCAGTTTTTCATGTTGTATATCTACAATAACATCTGCAAACACAATCTTATTTCTCTTTTAATTCTTCCAGAACTTCTTTGATCAGCACGCGCTCATCCATCGGATGCTTCACGCCGCAGATCTCCTGATAGTCCTCATGTCCTTTTCCTGCCAGCACAATAACATCACCTGGTTCGCCGTGTTCGATTGCATATTTGATTGCTTCTTTACGATCACAGATTTCCACATATTTTCCATCTGTCTTTGCGATTCCGGTTTTGATATCGTTAATAATATCCTGTGGTTCTTCAAATCTCGGATTATCTGATGTAATAATTGTCAGGTCTGCCAGTCTTCCGGATACCTCACCCATCTCGAATCTTCTGTCTTTAGAACGGTTTCCGCCGCATCCGAACAGACATACAAGACGTTTCGGATTATATTCCTTCAATGTTGTCAGAAGACTTTCAAGACTCATCGCATTGTGCGCATAATCGATCATCAGTGTAAAATCATCAGACACCTTGATCATCTCGATACGTCCTTTTACCTTTGCCTTCTTAAGTGCATCTTTGATCATCTCAACCGGCACCTGGAAATGGCGGCAGACTGAGATTGCAGTCAGTGAATTGTAAACACTGAACTTGCCTGGAACATCGATTTCCACATCAAAGTCCATCACGCCTGCAACATGGTATGCAACACCAAGATATCCTGGTCTGGATACCAGTTCTACATTCTCTGCGCGAAGATCTGCCTCCGGTGAAAATCCGAATGTCTCAATCTTACATGTAGACCCTTTAAATACATCTTTGAAATACTTGTCATCCACATTGGCGATTCCGAGCTTACACTGTTTGAACAAAAGCCCTTTGCATCTCTTGTAATCATCAAAATCCTTATGCTCATTCGGACCAATATGATCTCTTCCAAGATTTGTGAAAATACCGATCTCAAATGGAATTCCCGCTGTTCTGTGAAGCATCAGTCCCTGTGATGAAACTTCCATAACAACACAGTCACAGCCAGCTTCTACCATCTCTGCAAAATATTTATGGATTGTATAAGACTCCGGTGTTGTATTACATGACGGGATCTTCTTGTCTCCGATAATTGCCTCGATTGTACCGATCAATCCAACCTTGTGTCCTGTCTCTTCAAGAATAGACTTGATCATGTAAGTTGTTGTTGTCTTTCCTTTTGTTCCTGTAATACCGATGACTTTCATCTTATCTGCCGGATATCCAAAGTAAGCCGCTGACATCAGAGCCAGTGCATAACGAGTATCCTCTACCTTAATTACAGTCACATTGTCCGGCACTTCGACATCTTTCTCTACAACAACAGCTGCCGCACCTTTCGCCGCAACATCCGCTGCATATTTATGTCCATCAGATACTGCTCCGCTGATACACACGAAAACAGATCCTTCTTCCACTTTTCTTGAATCATTGATCAGTGTTGTTACTTCCGTAGAATCACTTCCCTGTACTACTGTGTAGTCCAGGCGTTCTAATAATTTATCTAATTTCATGATCTATCCCTCCTGTTCTGAACTGGTGTATTGCATCATTGACTTTCAGGCAAATAACGATTGTCTTAACCTTTATAGAATAACATAATCTCACCACATATGCAAAAAAACCTACATAATCTTTCGTCCTGTTTTCGTCTTTCGAATCAGCCAGACACATCCAAATGACAATAACACAAGTCCCACACTCACTACCGGAATCATGATCCAGGCTGAAAATGTCTCTGGCTTAATATTTCTCTTATAAACATCAAGAAACATGATATGGATCAAATAAATCCCAAAGGAACATCCACAAAATCTGTCAATCCACTTCTTCGCCTGTTCGGACGGATTGAATTCGCTCTTTTTCAATCGTACTAACATAAGAAATGCCATCGCTGCTGCCAGTGCAAGCAGTGGATTCCCATATTCCAGCAGACGTTCATAATGTTCTCCATCCTGCAAGGTTGCCGCATAAGTCAGCCCATAATTTAATGCCATGCATACTACAAAAATACCTGCCGGAATCATTTTCCCCTTCATCACATGCTTACGGTATTTATATATATAATATCCGATAAATACATAATAAGAATAGATTCTGTCCCCCACCATTGGGACGGAATAATACATCTTTTCATCAAAAAATGTGGAAATATAATTGAACAAAACAGCCGCCGTAATCACCACAAGAAATGCGCGTTCCATCCGAAGGTTCATCCCTTTACACATAACCTGGAAAAAAGGAAGTACCAGATAGATTGGAATCATTGCATACAGATACCACAGATGCTGTTCTACCGGCTTATATAATAAATCTTTGATTTGATAAGGATCCTCCATATAAACTGCATTCCAGATCATATATATTACACTCCACACAAGCAGAACAATTAGAAAACGAAAGATTCTTTTTGCATGTTTATGAAGTGATTCCTGTCTTCCAAGCAGAAGTGCTCCTGTGATCATGAAAAAACATGGTACACTTATCCTTGCCAGCAGATTTAATAGCAGTGAAAAACTGTACTCCCCAATCGTAATATCTCCATAAGCTCTGCAATAATAGTTTGATACATGGATCACAATAACAAATATAAAAGAAATCATCCGAATTAATTCCAGATTATAATTTTTCTCTTTCAATACACGTTCCTCTTTCTATCTCTTCTAAATTCCATCCTTTTTCTTCTTTCCATCCGGTTTATAGAATGTCCCTTTCACAACCGCACCCTTTCCGTAACGATTGTTCAGCTGTTCCAATGCGGTATTTAATTTCTTATGTTTCTCGTCCGGTTCTTTTGGAAATTCAATATCAAAAATTGTCAGCTGCTCCGGTGCATTCTCTTCTACTAACTTTGACGTTCGGATTCCGAGCAGACGGACAGGTTCTCCACTCCAGCTTTCACGGAACAAATTACATGCTGTCTCACATAAGATAACCGGATCATTCGTTGGCTTTTGAAGCTGCACCTGATGCGACATATTTCTGAAATCATAGTAGCGTACCTCCATACTCACCATCCCGGCTTTCTTGCCTGCCTTCTTCAGCCTGTTTCCCACGCTCTGCGCAAGCTCACGAAATACATCTCTCGCCTCTTCATAAGTCGTTGCATCCTCTGACAGAGTCGTTGAATTTCCTACTCCCTTTGCCTCTTCCGGTTCATACTGTACCTTATCGTCCCCGATTCCATTTGCAAAATTCCAGAGCATCCGTCCATGACTTTTTAAATGCAGCGTAATTACATTTACATCCGCATGAGCAAGATCTCCAATTGTATTGATTTCAAGTTTCTTGAAGACCTCCACACTTGAACGTCCTGCCATAAAGAGTTCTCCGATCGGAAGCGGCCACATTTTCTGCGGAACCTCTTCCGGAAATAATGTATGAATCCGATCCGGTTTCTGAAAATCCGAAGCCATCTTCGCTAGTAACTTATTACTGGAGATTCCAATATTCACCGTGAATCCAAAACGCTTCTTCACTTCTTCTTTGATCTCCATTGCACCGTCCACCGGTGTTAGATATCGCCCGACAAGCTCTGTAAAATCCATATAACATTCATCGACGCTGACCTGCTCAATCTTCTTCGTATATGTACGTAGGAAATCCATCAGCATCCGGCTCATTTCCCTGTACATCTTATGATTTGGCGGTGCTGTCACAAGATTCGGACATTTTCGAAATGCATTTACTACAGGTTCACCCGTCTGAATCCCATAGGATTTGGCAAGTGATGATTTTGCAAGGACGATTCCATGACGCGAGCTCTGATCTCCGCCAATGATCGCCGGAATCTCCCGCAGATCCACTTTTGATCCATTTTTCAATTGTTCAACCGCCGTCCAGCTTAAAAATGCTGAATTGACATCGATGTGGAAAATAATGCGCGCCATGGGAGCCTCCTTTCTTGATTCTGCCTGAGTTCTTTCTTAGTATTAATTCTTGTTGTATGTATATACATTCTGTCAGTTTCTTATTTTAACATAGAGTCTGCTCTTGTATCAATTACTTCGGTGAACTTCTACACTCACGCCTTCTATACTCAAAACTTTCTATATTCACGTCTCCTTCTACGTCAAAGTTCCGGCGGGCATTGATTTAAATAACATTTTTTTAATTCGAGTCAATAGTTTAACCTACTTGAATTGACCCAGATTCTGATTTCTTGATTCTCAGGCAATACTTTACACTGCGAACACTGACTCGGATTCTAGTTTCTTAATTTTGGGGTAACACTTTACACTGTGAGCACTGACCCAGATGCCAATTTCTTTAATCTCAGGTAACACTTTTCGCCTAAACATTGACCTAAATTCTATTTTTCTAAATCATAGATATCACTTGCTCTATCTGCATTGACCTAAGATAGCATTTTCTCAATTTCAGATTCCCATAATCTCACGGGCATTGACTCAAACTGACAACTTTGATTCTAAGTCATCCGGACACTACCAAAATCAGCCTACATTACATTTTTTCCACTGCGCACCTCAGAAAAAAAAGAGCTGTGAAAAGCTCAATTTTCAAAAATCTCCAGAAAATTTTCATTTTTCACAGCCCTGCATATTATATCATTACTGTACTAGTACTTTATTTCTTCACATCTGCTGTCAGTCTGCCATCCTTAACATCGATCAGAATCGTGTCTCCACGTCCTACATCTCCTGCAAGGATCAGTTTTGCAGCCAGTGTCTCTACATTCTTCTGCAAGTAACGTTTCAGTGGTCTTGCACCGTACATCGGATCGTATCCGCCTTCTACAACGAAATCCTTTGCTGCTTCTGTCAGCTCAACACTCAATTCGCGTTCTTCCAGACGGCGGTTCACATCAGCAACCAGAAGGTCAATGATGGAACGTACATTTGTCTTTGTCAATGGCTTGAACATGATGATTTCATCCAGACGGTTCAGAAATTCTGGTCTGAAATGTGCTTTCAGATCATCCATTACCATATTCTGGCTCTGCTCATCGATTGAGCCATCTTCTTTGATGCCTTCCAGCAGATAGTTTGCACCAATATTGGAAGTCATGATCAAGATCGTATTCTTGAAGTCAACCGTGCGTCCCTGTGAATCTGTGATTCGTCCATCGTCCAGTACCTGCAGCAATACGTTGAAGACATCCGGATGTGCTTTCTCGATCTCATCGAAAAGTACAACAGAATAAGGTTTTCTTCTGACTGCTTCTGTCAGCTGTCCACCTTCATCATATCCAACATATCCCGGAGGCGCTCCGATCAGTCTGGACACGGAATATTTCTCCATGTACTCACTCATATCGATACGAACCATGTTGTTCTCATCATCAAACAGGCTCTGGGCAAGTGCCTTTGCAAGCTCTGTCTTACCTACACCTGTAGGTCCAAGGAACAGGAAGGAACCGATCGGTTTTGTCGGATCTTTGATACCTGCTTTGGAACGAATGATAGCTTCTGTCACAAGTTCTACACCTTCATCCTGTCCAATGACACGTTTATGCAGTTCATCTGCAAGGTGAAGTGTCTTATTTCTCTCACTCTCATTCAGCTTTGCAACCGGAATACCTGTCCATCTGGAAACGATCTTTGCAATCTCATCGTCTGTAACCGATTCATGCACAAGTGAAAGATCTTTTGCTTTTACCTTTGCTTCTTCCTCTTCCAGCTGTTTCTGCAACTGAGGAAGACGTCCATACTGAAGTTCAGCTGCCTTGTTCAGATCATATTCTCTCTGAGCCTTCTGAATCTCCTTGTTCACCTGCTCGATCTGCTCACGGATCTTCTGTACATGCTCTACAGAATTCTTCTCATTCTCCCACTGTACCTTCTTACTTGCATACTGCGCTTTCAGTTCTGCCAGTTCTTCCTGCAAATGTTCCAGACGCTCTTTACTTAAGCGATCTTCCTCTTTCTTAAGTGCAGACTCTTCAATCTCCATCTGCATCACACGACGGCGAAGCTCATCAAGCTCTGTCGGCATAGAATCAAGTTCTGTTTTGATCAATGCACACGCCTCGTCAACAAGGTCGATTGCTTTATCCGGCAGGAAACGATCAGAAATATATCTGTTCGAAAGTGTAACTGCCGCAACAAGCGCACTATCTGTGATCTTAACTCCATGGAAGACTTCGTATCTCTCTTTCAGTCCTCTCAGGATAGAGATTGCATCCTCAACGGTTGGCTCATCTACCAGAACCGGCTGGAAACGACGCTCCAATGCAGCATCCTTCTCAATATACTGACGATACTCATCCAGTGTTGTTGCACCGATACAATGCAGTTCACCTCTAGCAAGCATAGGCTTAAGCATATTTCCTGCATCCATCGCACCGTCTGTCTTACCTGCTCCTACAATCGTATGAAGTTCATCAATAAAAAGAATGATCTTTCCATCACTGTTCTTCACTTCTTCCAGAACGGCTTTCAGACGCTCCTCGAATTCACCACGATACTTCGCTCCTGCTACCAGTGCTCCCATATCCAGCGAAAAGATTGTCTTATCTTTCAGACCTTCCGGTACATCTCCGCTGACGATTCGCTGTGCAAGTCCTTCTACAACCGCAGTTTTACCTACACCAGGTTCACCGATCAGCACCGGGTTATTCTTTGTCTTACGGGACAGGATACGAATCACATTACGGATCTCTTCATCACGTCCGATGACCGGATCCAGTTTCTGGTCTCTTGCTTTTTCAACAAGATCCTGACCGTATTTATTCAATGTATCATAAGTTGCTTCCGGATTGTCAGAAGTTACTCTCTGATTTCCCCTTACTGTTGACAGCGCATGGAGGAAGCCCTCTCTGCTGATGCCATATTCACGGAAAATCTGCTTCAACTCACGGCTTGCATACTTCAGCATTGCAAGAAACAGATGCTCAACAGAGACATACTCATCTCCCATCTGCTTTGCTTCATCTTCTGCATGGATCAGCACATTATTCAAGTCCTGACCGACATAAGCCTGACCTCCCTGCACCTTCGGTCTCTTGCCGATTGCCTGCTCGATACTGTTAATAAAGAGCTGGCCCTGAATGTTCATCTTCTCAAATAATTTTAAAATCAGACTGTCATCCTGTGTCAGCAGCGCATACAGCAAATGCTCCTGCGCCAGTTCCTGATTCCCGTTATCCGCAGCAATCTTCTCACAGTTCTGAACTGCCTGTAATGAATTCTGTGTAAATTTATTAATATTCATGGTCTTTCCCTCCTTTTAACCATAAATTTGTTCACTAGTTAACGTGAAGTCAAACACGGATTCCTGTTGCATTCACAGATCTATGTTACTCTGTGAAATCACTTTTTCTCTGTGTTCTATTAGGAATATAGCACGTATTGTTAGCACTGTAAAGAGTTGAGTGCTAATTCTTTTCTAAAATTTTTGTGAAGTCTTTGTTTGACCACATTTTTACGTCAACTCCTCACACACCTCACAATATTTTCCAGAGTAAATGCTCCCCTTTTCCCAAATAAAATCAAAATCGTGCTGCATCTTAAAATCTGAAAGCTGGATTTCTTTCAATATTCCTTTTTCTAATTCTTCTTCCACTGCCACCTTGTACATAAACGAGATTCCACAATCCTTTTTTAAGAACCTGATAATTGTATGCATATTTTCTACTTCAACATAATGTTCAAAATCATGGATTTTCATTCCTCTGGCCATCAATAATTCTTCCAGAATATTTCTTGTCCCGGATCCGGCCTCTCGAACAAGTAATCTTTCATGAAGAAGTTCTTTCATCGAGTTTGGTATCCCTGCCTCGAATTTATGATCACTCGCGCAGACTGCAATATAATCCTCCGTACTATATCTTCTATGCTCATAATTCTCTTTCGGATAATTTCCCTCTACTAAAGCCATGTTAATAGTTCCCTGATCAAGTAATGTTAATAGCTGTGTCGTATTTCCGTAATGAATATGAAGATTCATCTCCGGATACCGCAGTAAGAAGTCTGCCAGCTTATCAACAATCGCGTATTCCCCGATCGTCATGGTAACTCCCAGTGACAGCGACTCTTCCTTCTGTTCTTTTCCTTTTATCTCTTGTTTGAGCACCAGTTGATCATTTTTCATCGTCATCAGCCGTTTCTTAAGTATTTCCCCGGCTTCTGTCATATAAAGCTGCTTATTATGATAGGAAAATAGTCTGGCATCATATTCTTTCTCAAGGAAATGTATATGCTGTGATACTGCCGGCTGTGTAATATGTAATCTTCTGGCTGCTTCTGTAAAGTTCATTGTCTCACAAACCATAAGAAATGTTTCTGTTCTAAAATCTAACATTCTCTTGTCCCCTTCCTTTTTTCCACACTAATTCGGCGGATTATCAATAAGGTATTTTTATGTTTTAATAATATTATATAATTTTTTATTATTGCTTACCAGTGTTATAATCTATAATTGTTTCATAAAAATATGGTTGCTGACGCATGTAGTGCCGGCAGCAACAAAAGACTTAAGAGAGGACACTATCATGAATTTTATTCAGAAAAATTTCAAAGGAATTCTGGTCTGCTTTCTGATCGCCGTTCCATCCTGGCTGATTGGAAAAGCATTTCCGGTAATCGGCGGACCGGTCATTGCAATTCTCGCCGGAATGGTAATCACCTGTTTCTGGGCTGAAAAAGGGAACGCTGAATCAGGAATCAAATGGACTTCCAAAATCATTTTACAGACAGCTGTTGTACTGCTTGGATTCGGTATGAATCTTGGAGTCATCCTGCAGACGGGAAAGCAGTCTCTTCCTATTATCATCAGCACGATTTCTACCTCTTTGCTCATTGCATGGCTGTTGCGCAAGGTACTGAACGTTCCTTCCAACACATCAATCCTGGTTGGCGTCGGTTCTTCCATCTGTGGTGGTTCTGCGATTGCTGCTACAGCGCCTGTCATTGACGCCGATGACACAGAAGTCGCACAGGCGATTTCTGTTATCTTTTTCTTCAATGTTATCGCTGCTGTATTTTTCCCGGTGCTTGGAAATGCACTCGGCTTCGACACAACTAGCGGAAATGCTTTCGGTGTCTTTGCCGGAACTGCGATCAATGATACTTCATCCGTAACTGCTGCCGCCTCCACCTGGGACAGCATGTGGAATCTTGGAAGTGAGACACTTAATACTGCTGTCACAGTTAAACTGACTCGTACGCTTGCCATCATTCCGATCACACTTGTACTTTCACTGATTCGTGCGAAATCAGCTGCAAAAGACGGGAAGTCTTCCGGTAAGTTCAGCCTGAAGCGTGCATTTCCAATGTTCATCCTGTACTTCATCATCGCGGCTGTCATTACAACTGTATGCATGAGCCTTGGTGTAAGCGCAGATACATTTGCTCCGCTGAAAGAACTGTCTAAGTTCTTCATTATCATGGCTATGGCTGCGATCGGTCTGAACAGCAATGTTGTGAAGCTGATCAAATCCGGCGGAAAACCAATTCTTCTCGGAGCTTCCTGCTGGGTTGGAATCACAGTAGTCAGTCTTGCAATGCAGCATGTAATGCATATATGGTAAAATATTGGCTCGAAATGAGCCTTGAAAAGGTTAAAATAGATTAAATTTTGATAGATTTTCTAATTTATGGGAGCCGGAACCTCTTTCGATGGTTCCAAGCTCCGGTATTGGTTTTAAATTGAAATGAATTTCCATTGTGACCGTTTCAGGAGTGCGGCGATAATTCTCTGTTCCGTCCTTTCACAAATTTCAGACACTTAATAGCGGCTTCTGTTTTGAAGCAATATTGATCTTTTAGTTTATTGGGCAGCAACTGTCTGATGCAGAAATCGTCTGCTTCCTTATCGCCTGCTCCTTGGATGTAGTTAAATAAAATCCCTGCCCAAAATCTTTTCTCTTTGCACATTTGGCAAGATCTGGCTCTTTTACTTCACAATAACTTCCATAACATTTTTCTATATATCCAAGAACATCAGCTTCTTTAAACAAGTGGATAATCTGTTTAACAGGTAAATGCCACTCTTCTGAAAATAGTGGTGGCAGTCAGTCACGTGCTATAGAAAATGAAATTCATCAATGCATCACTGACTTATTTCAGCTGAGAAAAGAAGTACTGAAACTGGCAGGTGGTATGAATGGCAATCGTAAAGCATATTAAAAGCAGAAATGCAAATTACTCAGCTGCTATCAATTACCTTCTGTTTGAACATGATGAGAAAACTGGAAAAAAGATTCTGGATGAATCTGGAAGAAGCATCCTTCGAAAAGAATTTTATATAGATGGGCTGAACTGTGATCCGATGTCTTTTGACAAGGAATGTGAACTGACAAATGCTCATTTTCACAAAAATAAGAAACGTGAAGATATCAAAAGTCACCACTACATTATCAGCTACGATCCAGCCGATGTTACAGAAAACGGACTTACCGGAGAGAAGGCACAGGCAATCAGTTTAGAACTTGCAAAGCAGATGTTTCCCGGATATCAGGCACTGGTGGTTACTCACACCGGTGGTCACAATGAGTCTGGAAATATCCATATTCACATCGTAATCAACAGTGTAAGAAAGGATGCTGTAGAAAGACAATCATATATGGATAAACCACATGAAGAAGCTGCCGGTTACAAGCATCGTTCCACCGATAAATTCATGAACGCATTCAAGAAAACAGTCATGGAACGGTGTCAACAGGAAGGACTTCACCAGATAGATCTTCTTGCTCTGGCTGAAAGAAAAATCACTCAGAAAGAGTATATGACACAGAAACCTGGCCAGCAAAAACTGTATGAAATCAATCAGGAAATTATCCAAGATGGTCTCAAACCAACATCCACCGTATTCCTTACGCAGAAAGAATATTTGCGAAATGCGATTGATGAATGTGCTGCCATATCCAATAGTTTTGATGAATTCCAATCCAAACTTCTGGAACAATTTCATATCTCTGTGATTGAGCATCGTGGCAGATACAGCTATCTTCATCCTGATCGACAGAAGCGGATTACTGAACGAGCACTTGGAACACGATATGGAAAAGAACACCTGGAACAGACCTTCTTACGCAAGGATCCATTGGCCATTCTCTACGTCAGATCTCACCTGCGCCTGGTTGTAAATCTCCAGACAAATGTGAAGGCAATGCAGACACAGTTTGCTCAGCATCGGTCCGATCTAAGGATTTTCAAACTTATAATTCCTTTCCAAGTTCATATGCTTTCTTCATCACATCCACATGGCTTGCAGCTGTATTTGCAGCATCAATTCCACCGCCACTTACGATGCCTTTTAAGGAAGCCTTTTCAAAACAATCTGCCCAGCCTTGCAGACCATTGTAGGCTTTTTCAAATGTACTTTCATCATTCTCAGCGGCAGTTGCAATCATATAAATATCTCTGAATGAATAATCTGTCGAATACAAAGGATTCAATCTATCAAGAAGTGTTTTCATCTGACCGCACATCTCATAGTAATAAATTGGTATTGCATAGACAATGACCTCCGCATCCTTTACCTTTGCCATAATATCTGCAACATCATCCTTCAATACACATATTCCAGTCTTCTGACAGGATAGACACCCGACACAATATTTTATATCTTTTCCTTTCAAAGAAAGAAGTTCCACATCATGCCCAGCTTCTTTTGCTCCCTTTGCACACTCCTTTGCGAGTACATAAGAATTGCTGCCTCCTCGAAAACTTGTAGATATGATCAATACTTTTTTTGCCACAATTAAATTTCTCCTTTTTCAGCGTCTTTTTTAACCTTACGTATAACTTTCGCAGGCACTCCTGCCGCAATCATATTGGCCGGAACATCTTTTGTTACAACTGCTCCGGCTGCAATGATCGAACCTTTACCAATCGTAACCCCTGGAAGAACCGTTACATTTGCTCCAATCCATACATTTTTTTCAATATGAATCGGCTGAAATATCATACCAGCTCTTTTCTCAGGATCTTCCATATGATTGATTGTTGCCAGTA
>ERZ1026874.467-NODE-467-length-25343-cov-13.383779_pt1 | contig 25343 bp, 20 predicted proteins | sample MGYA00380167_ERZ1026874 | MGnify/ENA primary metagenome ERZ1026874 (study PRJEB33269, sample SAMEA4719803) | human gut metagenome | biome: human-associated habitat; feature: organic feature; material: feces | place: Cameroon | collected 2013-10 ...
TTCTATTAGCATTAATATTTTTTCGATAAATACTTCTACATTTTCTAATGCTTTTACAAAATTTTGGGGATTACCATTCGATAATTCATTCAATGTTTTTGTAACATTATCTTTACTCATTATCCTAGCGCACATTCTATCATTACGTTTATAAATATTCAAAACATTTATGATTTCCGCATCAGGTTGATTCATTCTATAATCAATATAAGCAAGTGAAGTAATTAATTCCTCCAATTTCATGCGAGTGTCCCTAGCTCGAAATACTTTTTTTTCGTATTTAGCTGCAATATCTTTTACTTTTGTAACTATATCTTTGTCTATATAGGCATTCCACATTTCAAATGTATTTTCCTTAATAGGATACGGTTTTGTATTTAATCTTAAAAACAGGTCTATCTGACTAAAATCCGGATTTTGTTCTGAGTCTATTTCTATTATATCCATAGGAAATTCTAAAATCTTTTCCTCAAAGACATCCCCTACTGTATCAATTGTTTTTCCATTCAGTTCTGATAAAATCCTTAATTTAGATAATTTAAACTTATCCTTATCTGAACATACAGAATTCCCTCGTTCATCAACGTAAGTCTTTCCTAAAAATCCCAGAATTGTAAGTAAACGTTGCTGTCCGTCAACAACCTCTTTTATCCTGTCATTTTTTCTTTTGTAAATGTAAAGTGGTGGTATATTAATTCCTAACAGAATACTTTCCATTAAATAAGAAGCTTTTTGCAGATTTTTCACCTCTGATCTTTGATAATTTGGTCTTATCAAAAACCTTGATTTCTTCATATCAGAAATAATATCCTCAATCGTTAAAGTTTCTGGTAGTGGCTTATTGATTTTGTAGTGTTTTATTTGATCTTTTTCGTTATTACATTCCATCATCTTCAAAAAAGCTTCTGGATTTTTTAAATATTTTTGATAATCAATGTTAAATATGTCTTGAAATATATTTGCCATAAATTTATATCTATTATTGATTGCAGAATAATAATGACTACCTGTTGACTCAAAAATAAGTTCTACACTTCTTTGGGGATTATTTATTATATTATCCCAAAGTTGCAGATTTCCACTAGCATTGGATATATATTCAAATACTTGTTCAATTTTATCGTCATCTATTTCTCTTTCGTTCTCCAGTGCAATATCTATTGCCCAGTAAAGAACTTCAAAAAATAATTTATTATCGCATAAATTGCTCTTTTGTTCTTTACATATACTGTTAAATTTCGTCAAATAACTAATAACGTTATCAAATTGATCTAAAATCATTTCTGGATTTTTACTTTTTAACATAGAATAATAATATTTGCTAATAACATCCGCTTTTGAACTTCCTCTTGAATAACTAAATATCGGAACAGACGGAAGCGTTATCAAATTTCTTACCAGTGAAACAATAATATTAACCTTATCACGTTTACTTGCCTTTTTCTTACTTTTAGGAAGAATTATTTCGCACAAAAAATCATATAAATCAGTGTCAGCATATATTTTATTATAAAGTAATTGTGATAGTTCATCATTAATAAACGCTGCTCTATCGATGTCATATTTTTGTAAAGGTGTGATGCCTGAATTATATCGTCTGAATATTTCCTTTTTAATTTTTTCTTCTTTTTCTTCTTCCAGTTTAGGTTCGTCAACCACGTTAAATTGCAAAATACGAATTCTAGTATCTTCAAATAATTCTCTTGTTTCAGGATCTAATTGACTGTATTTTTTTCCTGAAAGTGCTTTCAGACTATGCAATCCTTTGTCTTTCAAAACAAGCTTATCTTCCAAGAAACGCTTAATAGTTTCATATCTCTGTCTTCCGTCAATCACTTCATTTTTGTCTTTAGTTTGAAATAAAACAAGTGGCGGTATTTCTGTTCCTAACAAAATACTCTCTATAAAATAGGTTGCTTTTTCCTCGTCCCAAACATAATTTCTCTGAAAATACGGCTTATAATTAATTTTTCCTGCATATCTTTGATTCAAAAATATAGATGATACCTTTTTCACAATATTATCTATTTTCAATTTCTCTTTAAAAATATCCGTTATATCAGAATAATCTAATTGTATATTTGACATTTTCAGTTTCCTTCCCCTTATCCTTATGTTATTAGTACACTTTTATACGTTCCTGTAGCTTTTTACTTGAAAATCCTTCTACAGTATTCGAAACTACTGAACCTTGTAAAAAAAATTCATTATTGTAGTTTTGCCTCATTTTGACTAATCCGTCTAATGCAAAACGAAAAACATACTGCCAAGAAAGATTTTTAAAAGATGACACTATTTGGTGTAATGCCGGCAACCACTCATAAATATATCTGCATTCATCATATACAGTAATATCTGTAAACATACAGTTAGTCTTTGCAACATATTGAAATCTCTTATCTTGCAAAACATTATTATGCATTGGATATGCTAGCTGATTAATAACAATATCGAAGAATAAATTGCTATGAGGCTTATCAAGAAATTGATATATATTCTTTTCCGACTCAAAAAACTCTTTAATTTTTTCAACATCTTCCTTTAATTTAATTTTCCCGACTCTTAATAAAACAATTATTCGTAGTCCCTTTAGCAGTTCCTCATAATGTCCTATCTCATTAAAAAAACAATCACTTTTTTCTCCTAGAAGAGCATACTGTTTTAATTTTTCTGCAGTAAAAAAATACTTAGCCACTGAATTTCCATTCGATATATTTATAAAATCTTCACCAGCTATATTTATATCGCTTATATCAATTAATTGATTCAAATATGGATTTTGTGCAATTCTTTGTAGAGGTATAATAACCGACGGTATGTCACGCAATATTGCAGATAGAAACTCACCATAATATAATTCAAAATTTCCAGTTACTTTTTCAAGAAATTGATGATATTCCGGATTGCAAATACCATCTTTATCTATTTTAATTTCTAATGAAGGATATTCTTTAAATAATAAGTACTGAGATATTATCTCATAATAATTATCTATAGATTCTTTTCTCATATCTGGCATAGAAAAATTTGTAATAATTACTCCTGGAGAATTTAAGCGATGATTTTGACATAACGTTGATACACATCTTAATGAATGTTGAGTAGATGGCACACTTCCACATGCATCTATATATACGATATCAAATTTCTTTGGAGTCTGTTTGAAGAAAGTTTCAATATTCTGTTTTATAATTCTTGGTTGTGGGTATTCCCCCTGATTATACGTAGCTATGGCATTTTTATACGCTTGAGTATTTGACTCAAATGCCCAAATATTCTGAGGTAATATACCAAGATTAATTAATTCCTGAAAATCATTATTAGGCTCTGGACCACTCAAATAACAAATCACCAAATCCTCCGGTCTTTTCGTCTCAACAAAAGAATCATGTAATTTTTCCCAGTTTGTAATATAGGAAACATCAATTTTTTTTGCCTCTAATTGATTTTGACTTACATCTTCCGACATAGAAAAATAATCATAAAGTCTACGAACATAGTTTTTTTCAACACAACAAGACTGACCTCTATTAGAAGTTAAAAGTTCTACTGCATTTAAAATTGCCTGATGTCTTACATTCTGTTTGGTATATTGATTATATTTATACTTCTCTCTCGTACTAATTCACTCCTTCATTTACAAATAAAATTAAATTTTTCTTCTTTCCTTAAAGAATAATATTTTTGGAAATCCTAGTAGAGTTTTTCATTTATATCTAACCTATTAATCTACATAGATTAATATCCAATCCAAGTCTACAACCTCCCAGACAATAACTTTTCTCATTACATTCCGGACAAACATTATTAATCTGACTTCGAAAACTCATAAACTTTCTAGAGTTCCATACCTCTCGGATTGTATAATCCTTTAAAGATAAACTGCAATCTCTATCATCGATTCCAAAAGAACACGGATACGCATTTAACTGACTGTCTATATACATAGAGAAAGTTCCCGCTTCACAAGCATCCATACAATTTACCGGTATTTTTTTCATGCAGCATTTTAAAAGAGCTGATGTAAAACATGTATCAAAACCAATTCTAAAAGGATATTCATTTATAGCTAAATTCAGAAACTTTTCAAGCTTTTTGCTATCTGCTATCATTTTATCTTTCCTTCCACATCCTACAGGTTTATAAAGAATAAAGATAACTGCATTAATTCCTTTCGGAAATACATTGTTCTCTAATCTATAAATTGCCTCATCGATAGAATCCATTGATATTACATAATGAACATTTGTATTACATCCAAAATCCACTAATTTTTTTATCGCTTCTAAAGTTTCAGGATTCTGCTCTGTTCCATTAATAAGGCGCGAATACCAAGAAACTGCTACAGCTCCACAATACTTCTTAATGAGTTGAATTTCATATCCCGTTATTTCATGACCACTAGTAGTTAAATTAGGAACTATTCTGTAGTATCTACATATATTTAATATCTCTTGAAATTCAGGATGTTTATTAGGATCACCTGCTCCACCAAGTGCTATTTGAAATGTTTTTCCTGCTGCCTGTCTTGCAATTAACTCAAACTCAGACAACTTCATATGTGGATTATCTTTCAAATATCCTTTCTGATAGCAATCAATACCAGCACTTTGACATAATCTAGAATTCACACAATGCCCCATAATACCAATATCTAGTAACTCTGGAAATGAACGACTTACTGGATCAACTCCATTAACATCACTTCTAATCAATGTTCCATTTTTTTCGTTAAAAATTTCAAAAAATCCAAATTGTTCATCTTTGTAATATATCATTTACCAAACACACGCTCTCCCATTAATGTAAAAGTCTCTTTCCTCAATTTCAAAACTATCCGTTGTAAAAAACTGTGTCAGCGAATTTTCATCACTACTCGTATAACCCCAATACACATGAAAATTTTTGTGTTTAAAAAATAATTCCGCAGATTTTTCTCCAAATACTTCCTTTATTGTTTCATAATCAGGAGTTTCATATTTAAAATATCTAAGTCCACTATTATCAACGGCTCGCATTATATCGTCGCATAAAACTCTACCTGCATTTTCCATTGGACTCCCCTTTTTAAATCCCAATTTTTTATACAGATAATCTGATGTTAATTCTTTCTTTGATATAATCAAAAAATTGGTAGAGGAACTATTCGTAATAAATCCCATCCGTATCTTCATCTATAAGTCCTCCTATGGCATTCGAAAAAGCATTTTTTAACTCTTTATCATAATTAATATTCTCTATGTTTCGCTCAACTGAATCTCGCACACAATTTTTCATTGAAAAAGATCCCTTTGACATAAATAATGCATTATCATGGCTAATATTGTGGTGTTGTTCCATATAGTCAACAATTGATGCATATTCTTTCTTATAATATTTGCGAAAATCCTTATTAAAGTCTAATGCTCCTTGAAAATAAAAATCATAAAGTCTGGAAACTACATTTCCTGCAAACGTTCTACGTTTAACACCCATGCGCTTCATTACAATCCGCTTACTTGGTAAAACACTGTTATTAAAATAGAGTATCCCGCCCTTTTTATATGCAATATTATTCTTCATCTGCTTTACCTCTTCTTGAACTTTCTTTTATTCTATCTAGCATTTTTCTACAAACATTTTTATGATTAGGTAGATTACAAAAATACTTTTCAAATAAATACTGTTCATTGGGATCCGTAAGTTTAAAATATATAAGAAATAGCTCAGCAATTTGTTGTACTTGCAATGCAGCAAAATTATTTTTTTCAGATAATTTTTTATGAATATCTTCTAAATTTTTAGGCAGATAATATCTATCTAAAGAATTACACACGTTCATAGTCTTGAAAGCTGCAAGCATACGATTCGTATCATGAATTCCAAAAAGTATATCTAAATACGTATCCAAATCATAAACTCCCCCATAAATAGTACCTTTTAACATTACATCAAATACTATTCCGCCATCTTCATAAGGATCTTTTGTTAAACAATCTCTAATATAATCCTTTTCAAAGTCTGTAAGCTTTAATCCACTTGTTAAAATAATTCTTAATCCAAGATTCTGAAATGCAACTCGATGTTGCATCCCAAAATATGAATGTGGATTCCTATCATCTGGTATTCTTACTAAATCCAAAAGAGAAGAACATAATTCTTTACAACTATTTTCACTATCTCTAAAAAATACATATGAATAATGGAGGGTTCCTTCAAATGCTGAACTACCTGATGTTTGTAATTTCAAAATTTGTCGAATGACAGCTTTCGACTCAACTACGCCATTAGCATCAGAATTACTTATCAAAATTTCCCTGGCCAAGATGTAATCACGTAATTCATCAAATACAAAATAAATCATCTCGTGTTCTATCTCTGCTATCGTTCCTTTATTTACCACAATTTTCTTGCTTATGAGTATACTTTCATCAATGGTTCTTTTTACACTATCAACATTCAATGAACTACTAACAAGATCAGAAACTTTAACACCATCAAACTGATTGGTGTTAATCATTATCTTTGCAATACTACGAAGTACCTTATCAGTATCTATTGATATTTGTTTTCCAACATTTTTGATGTATTCTTTGAATATTTCATGCTTACATATCGTTAACACATCTTTTTTGCTATTCACATTGGTCTCAAAGAATATTCTTAATAATAATAATTGTTCACACAATACTGTTTTCACTGCTTCAGAGATATTACCTGTGAAATTGAATAACTTTCTATACACATCAATTATTCTATCTAATGCAGCCTCACTATATTTTCCATTCTTTATATCTAACTCAAATGCTGGAGTTTTAACCTTTCCAACCAGATTCTCTCTAAATCGAACTTCATAGTATTCATTTCGGCAGGATACAATCACCTTAAATCTTGTATGCTCAAGCATTTCATTAACAAATGACGCTAATTCTTCACTGAAAGTTTCTTTTTCACTCTCATTCACTGCATCAATCACGATATAAAAATGCTTTCGTTGAAGTAGAAGTAAAAGGTTCTCTATTTTCCAATACAACTTCCAATGATTCTTGAAGATACTTGGCATTTCTAAATGCTCTAAAATATATTCCTCTATACTATCATCTATTTCTCTAGCTGTCACAAAAACTACAGCTTCATTTAATGCTATAAGCAATTCCGAAATACTACAAAGTAAATTCGTCTTACCGTTTCCTGCACTACCAGTCAAAATGAGATAACGACTCATTGCGCTTTTCGTATAACCTACTAATCTTGATAAAGTTTCAATATATGGATAACAACTGATTTCAAATAATGCCTGTGATTCAGAATACTCTTCAGTAAAGTCGTATTTTCGTGTACGAAGAGAATCATGTATTTCTCGCTTTCGCTTTAATAACTCCAACATTTCTGCTAATTTTATTCTTTTTTTCATATGAAAACATCGATCATCTTTTTTGACAGCCTGCTTTAATATATCTCCATATGTATTATCGTAAATATTGTTGAACTCCTCAATGATACGTTTTTTCCATTTAGTTCCATAAATAAAATATCGGAGCGTTTCTTTTCCTTCATTCAATTCTACAAACAGATTCGGTATATATTTTTTATTTCTTTTAAGCTCCGTTATAGTATTTTTTGTTACCATGTGCGTTTTCTTACGAAAAAAAACAACTCTGATAATGTATATAGTAGTAATTAATACTACACAAACTAACCACCATAAATTTTGTAAAGTTCCACTTAAATTTGAAAGGAAATCTATCACATGACTTTTTAAAACTAATCCTAATGCCAAATTCAAAGTTGCAATAATATTCGCCTGCATTTGGTTTCACTCCTATAATATATTTCAATTCACTGTTTCAAATCGTATTAATTTTTTATGTAATATTCTCAAAAGGACTTCGTTAAAAAGATTCAATTTCTCATCATTAAAATGCAAGCATTATTTAATCATTTCTCAATGTTTGTTTTTACAATTATTTATTCACTTCTTTTGCCTCATTATGTCTAGATATGTTTTTCCAGCATTGATGTTCTTTTCTATAGATTCTATCTCTTCAACTGGTACACTGATGCGTTTTAATACATTTTCCTCTTCACAGACAAATTCATATACACCTGAACTCTTTCTATAATTGAAAATATTTTTGTATACATTTTTGTTTGTTTTTGTATTAATAATTATCTCTTCAACATGATACCAGCAACGAACTTTTACATACAAAGAAATCAAAGAATAATATACAGCCTCCATACCTACTATTATTAGTATTAAAGAATATGAAATTAGGATTACTGCATCTACACTCTTTCTAAATAATAGAATTATTACAACCCCTGCCACACACACTATCGTAATGATTAAGTTAATACATTCATCCAGATCAGAAATCTCTTTTCTTTTCATTCGCATTTTCTCATCAAAATATTCGATATCTGAAAATGCTAAAATAAAAGTACAAAAATATTGTCCGAACATTATTAAAATCAATACTATTAATCCAATCATTCCAGCCTTTTCTGAAACGTTCTTATTCATTGGTAATGAATATAGGGTACCATTAAAGCCAATGACCATATACGTCATCAAAAAAATACTCATCGAAATATTACTTCTACGCTTTGTCTTTTTTACAAAGTTTTCTTCTGCTAATGTTATGTATGAATAAAACTTACTTTCTTCAATTGTTTTACTATTTGTCACATATGCCACGACCAATGATGCCACTATACTTAATACAAATTTAATTATTTCTCCACCCAAATTAAACTCGTCCATAATTTCCTCTATCCTATATATAAATCAAGTTTTTTCTCTATTAAACCTCGTCTCTATCCAAAGCTCGGTTAAACAGGGATATTTCCGTTAGTCATCCTCACTGCGTTCAATGTGCCTGTTTTCAATTCTATACCACAATTTTTATTATTCAGAGCATCTATATTCCTTTCATACTCATAGTCTTATCTTATAAGAGCAATCTGCTTCTATAAGATAAAATTACGAGATTACGCTGTGCTTCTGCTTATAAATCATTTTTTCCTGGTGAACTGTACAGTCAGGAAGGAAAAACTGTTGATTATATCGTACAGTTTCCTCCACTGACAATTCGCTGCTTCACATTTATTACTGTTTTCTTTATAAATTTTCTACAAAAATTTGTTTTTCTTTCAATGGGCAGCCCCTAAGATGTTCTTTGGCAATAGTCTTTGATATACACTAAGCATAGATACCCCTGCCCTTAATACAGGTACCAGTACTACTTCTTCATCGATGACTGGACAAATCATCTTTCCAAGAGGCGTAGTGACATTTTCTTCATGTACTTTCTCCTTTGGAATTGCTATTGTTCAATTCATCCCTTTTTAGTCCACCAATCTTAATTTTGTTTACTAAAATTCACGTTACACAATTATACAGTTTTTTGTATCTTCTTTTATCAAAAAAACAATCTCTGACAAAAGTGTAAACTGATTACTATCTTCACTTATATTGTTACAAATTTCAAAAATATTATCATACTGTTCCTTTTCTTTGGCACATATCAGTTCTAGCTTTCCAATCTGCATTTCTTTCATTGTTCTTTGGATTAACATTGTGTTTTCCACAAACATATCCACTACTTCCATGTAATAAATATCAGCTGTATGTTTTCTCCATTCTTTTATACTTTCACTTATTTTAGAATAATCTCCTGTTTTTACATCCTTCGTTGCACAATTAAGTTGATTGTATAAATTATCCGATATAACATGAACAAATACTTTTCCTGCAAATTCTAATTCGGGATCTTTTAATATCCGATTTAATCTTATACATGTAGCATCCGTATAATGTATATATATATTTATATCCGTTGTTTTCCTTGCCATTTCCTCTATAATCTTTTCCCACTCTACATCCTTCGGAATGCAACATTTCGGAATGGCCTTTAATTTGGGTACTTCTCTTCTTATAACTGCGTTATCAATAAATAAACAATAGTCGTAATAACATGGCGTTTTTTTTATATAATTTTTCGCCTCTTCTAGCTTCTTAGATGGCACATATACAAAGCGAAGATTAATTCGTTTCTTTAATATTTCTAATAATTTCTGATTTATAATCAATAAATCATGATGAATTGTTTTTTTCCCTGATTTTCTATCATTCTCAACGATTTTCTTGATTTGTGTAATATTCATCCATACAATTTTATCGCCATTTGTTAGTTGTTTTTCCCCTGGTTCTCCATAATATTCAAATGCATAAAACATATCTACTGTGCTCATCCTTGAATTCGGATTATTTCTTCTTTGCATTTCTAATTGAAATGGCGGAGGAACTAACGAATTGTTCTTATAGTCTCTATGTATTGGCTCATTTTTTAATGATATTCCTTCCGTATTTCCAGATAAATCAAATGTATTATCTTCAAATTGAGAAAATAATTTTAACTCATCTGCTTTTATTTCGGTCTCTTTTTGTATCGTCCCTACTATTTTAACTAAAGGACCGCGAAACACCTTTTTTTCATCATCCTCTTCAAAACTTATATTTGAACGAAATTCTGAAATCCTATACCTAGTACCTGGCTGTTTATAAAAAATACTCCCATCTTTTTGCTTATGCTCTATAAGTAAAAATCTACAATCCTTCGTATAAATAATAGCAGAAACTCCTATGGTAGTTTTAAGAGAAATCATTGGAAATGCTATATTTTTATCCGTTATATCTTCCCAATATTTTTTTATCTCTTTTTTTAAAGTTACAAACAATACCCCTCCCGTACCAAGCGGCAGAACAATCGCCCAATACCCCAAAGCACCTTCTACAAATGAATACGCTCTAGCAATCCAGCTTTCTTCACCAAATATATATCTCGAAAATGGGAACATACACATCAATACTATTACTATAATTTCAATTATCACTAGCAATTTTTTATTTTTCATCTTATGATGCTATGTCACCTCATCTCACCATTTATCATTAACCTATTATCATCTCTTTGAAGACATGTTCTTATATAATATCTTCCCTTATACTTTTCTAATCGCATTCCATAATAGCCTTCATAGCAATTTGCTTCATTACAGTTCTGACAATAAATCTCATGTTTATATTTATAGAACGTTTTCACATATAAATGACACGCACGTCCAGGAATTATATATTCTTTCATCTTGTTCGAAGTATTCTTTCTTTCGACACATCCTGTTTCTATTGCCTTTGATTCATACAAAAATTCCTTCATTACATTTTCACTTTTATCTCGTTCATATATATTGTTAAGCAGTATAATATTAATTCCCGGTTCACTGGCAGATAACAAATTCACACTTTCTTTTACACGAGCTATATCCGTTGCCACAATATTAATCTTTGTAAGTATATTCCTTTTTCGAATAATTTTTAAGTTTGCCAATTGTGTTTCTATACAAGGATCATGGATATCATTAATACTCATTGTAACAGCACTGATTCCTGCATCAAAAAGTGAATCCCACTGCTCTTCTGACAAACCAATTATTCCATTTGTAACAATTCTTACTGTAGTATCGGACTGAAAAGATTTCAATATTGAAACTATCTCTATAAGTTTGGGATGTAACAGTGGTTCTCCACCTGTAATAACAAAATCTTTTATGTTATGTTCAAAACAAATTTTTCTAATTACTGCTTTAAATTCAGCGTCTGGTTTTATTTCATCCAGTTCTTTAAAACCACCTTCGCCATGACAAAATGGGCATTTTAAATTACATTTATTCGTAACCTTTATTCTTAAAGTTTTCCGTTTAAAGTACTCCTTTAATTCCATTTTGGTATTCCTCCATGAGCTGTACATATCCTTTATCTATGATTCTAAGTACTTCTAATCCCAATGTTTTCTTTGCATATTCTGCAAGTTGTTCTTTGCCTTTTTCAATATCTTCGCCCATAATTTCAAGTTCTACAAAATATCCTAATTTTTCAATTTGATCTAAATTGATTTCTATAGAATTAACCTTTCTTGTATAGCGTATTTTATTAATACTTAAATACGCCCTTTGATCCAGATATTTTAAAATCTTCTCTACTGCATTAAGATTATCTACTTTTGTTTCTTCTTCAATCCAGCTCATTCCACCATCAACAAAGGATTTGTAAGTCAAATACTCACCTTTCGGACTTTTTCGTGTACGTACAATATACGGACACTCCGCTGTATTTCCATTCTCATAATAGGCTTTTGCACAATAATATGTGTCTTTTTGCTCTTTTGCTTCACCATTGTTTTCAAAAAAATGAGTTAGTAATCTTTCATACTCTTCTTCTGTTAATTTACATCTAATTTCTATTTCTTTCATACTTAACCATCTTCCTTCCTATAGCTACCTTGAATTATTCACGGAACAATATTTAAACCAATAATTGTATCATGTTACTATGCCATCTTAAGTTGACACTAGGTTGACTTCATTAGGTGCCTAACACCTTTTACTTTCCATATTTCGTATAATTCTTTCATTTACACTCTCAATGATAGAACGAAAGAGTATCTTGCCACCAAACTTTTTGATTCACATATTTCCCAGCAGATGTTCCTCGAGCCTTACTTCTATCGTTGGCCGGTCGAAATAAAATATAAGGAATTGAAAAATCGTCTTGCTATTGAAGATTTTTTTTGCAACAACCACTCCGGTACTTCAAGAATTTAATATCAACATACTTCTTTCAAACCTGTCTTCTCTTATTAAGAATCAAGTTGATGAAGAAATTCAGATTCCCACTAAAAGTACAAATAAGTATCGATACAAAGCAAATCGAGCATTTATTATCGGACGTATCAAAACAATATTTCCTAAAATCTTGTGTAATCTTTTCGATTTATCTGCAATTGATAGATTATATATGGAATCTTTCCGATGCAAATCTTAGATTATGCCTGAAAGAACATTCCGCTGAAAGAAGAATAAAGCAATAGACAGAACATATTTTAACAACACCAGCATTCTAATAATCAATAATTTTTAATAGAGCTTTTCCGTAAAGCTCTATTAAAGTGCATCTTCTTTTCTAATCCACTTTCCTCTTTTCCCAATTTCACACCATTGGCCAGGCACTTGTCTTAAGTTAACACTAGGTTGACCACATTGATCAAGATTAATCCTTTTCTATCACTCGCCACGTAGAGGCTATTGATACTGAGTGGCTACCGCCCAAAGGCGGCGATATTTAATTATTATGAATCTTACTAAAATCGATGCAATTAGTTTTCATTTTTCATTACGATAATTATTGAGTAGTCCCCCCCCCGATTATTTTAAACCTGATTAGCACTTTCTTAATCCATTGTCTAAAGCATAAACGAGGAAAGATTTTCCATACTTGTAAATCAAAATTCTTATTTGCTTGCACAGCATTAAAAAAAGATTTATACGCCTTTGGCGCGACAGATGGATGTACGAGCTGATGATTAACCGAAACGGCCTTTTTCAAATCAACATCATATGTAGTTAAATTTGCTAACCGCAACAATTCCTCACCTTTTACTGTTTGAGAGATTGCAATTGAAATACCTTTCTTCTGTTCGTCTTGTGGTAGTTCACTTCCCCATGAATCACCCAAGGTAAGATCACTAACTCGTTCCAACTTCGCATATCCACAACTATAGCAGTTTTCCGTGTAGGTTAAAGAATTTAAAAAAGCAATTGTATAACAATCTGCAGTTCCATATTTAGAAAGCATTTGATGTTTAGATGAAATACCAAAACTTTCTTTACGTCTAAAGATGATTGAATCAACACCACTCAACGGATATCCATGTTGAGTTAAATAGTAATCCAACAATTTCACGGATGGAGAACCATGACAAATCAAATCAACTGTATACAGATTACTTTTCAGTTTCTCCGAAAGAGTCTTTTTTAAACCCGCCACCTGACAAGGCAAACCAATAAACAGGCATCTCTTTCCGTTTAAAAGTTCTTCCTTTATTATCCGATATGCTTGGATTGGATTACTTTTTACATATTTAGATCCCGTAAATTTACAAACCTTCTCGTGTGATTTTGCAACATCAAACACAAAATTTCCATCACTAAAAATACAGCTGCAAACAACTCCTCCGCTTTCAATAAAACTATGGCTAATTGCAGCAGCAAAACCACCGGAAGATGATTCCTTCCGGTATTCTTCTGACCAACCTTGTTTCCAAGATATCGGTTTTTTTAACTCAACTGGGGTGCATACCTGACATACTTTGTGACATAGTCCGCAATCAATACACAAAGACTCATCTATAACAGCATTTAAGGCAAACAGGTCATCCTTAATGCTAATTGCCTTTTTAGGACAAGTCGACATGCAGGCCATACAACCCGTACATTTATTCTCAGAACAAACGTATTTCATTGCATCACCTCATTAAATATTCTGTTTTAAGTAATAATACGCCTTTTCCCTTGCTCTCTGTAATTTTGAATTTATGCATTCAAAATCCATAGTATAATCATCCCGAAAAATGTTCTCTTCTGCAATACATCTAGTAGACAATCCGAATAATTTAAGAAGACTATCAATACGAGTATTATATCTCTTTGCCGGAACAACATAAAATGGGGTATTAAAGTTAACAGACAATGCTGTTCCGTGGAATGAATCAGTAACAACACATTCAGCATTCATTAGATATCCCAATAATTGCTCATGTGTGATGAACACTTTATTCTTTGCGCATGGGAAAAAATCATAATTATCCGCCACATTGACGATGTTTAAATTATGTTTTTCAGCTATAGATTTTGCAATTTTATATAGATTTTTATTTCTATACAACCCATATACCAGTACATAATTATTTTCCTTTGGGATTTTTGCTATTTTTTCCCAATCTGTTCGAGAAAGTAAAAATGTAGGATCAAGAACCCATTCCGATTCAATGCCCACTGACTGTAAAAGATTTTTTGCTGAATCTTCACGCACAGAAATTGAATCATATTGATTTAATAAATCAACAAAATGCTGGATCGTTTCAGTTGAAATTTGCTCAAAACTATCCATTCCTATACTCGCAGCATAGGAAATCTTTTTATGCTTTGTGAAACTTAATAGATATGGTCTAATATATTCAAATTTATCAAAATTCAAATTCCAAACTTGATCACTCCCTGTGATAAAAGTATCAAAAGCTAGCTTCGAATTTTTTAGTTCTTGTTCCGTATGATACGAATCAGTCAACACCAAATATTTTTTGTTGAATCTCAGTAACATATATACAGATGTAGCTTTGCTCAGCACATATGGAATAAACTTAATTATCTTTTTTGCAGTACTGCCACTAGAAGGCATACGAAATATCGAATTGAAAGTAGTAAATCTTGGTGGGATATAATCGATAATCTTCGCATTATATCCAATCAAATCAAGATAAGTTTGAAGTGCATACGCTTGATATGCAGCACCGTAGCTAACCGCTTTATGAAAGGTAAGAATACCTATCTCTTTTTTCATTTCTTCACCTTCTTTCTTATTATTTTTTTATCTTGGAAAATATAAAATTTTTACAGTAAAGCAAAGCATCAAGAGCACATTTACGATCCACAATAATGTTCAAGAACAAATAAACTATTATAGTTACAGCAAAGACAAAAATTGCATTTAGAAACCAGTCAAAATAATTAGAAACCGTAATAGTTCCAAAAACATTATAAATACTAATCATGGCAGCAATATTAAGTCCATTTTTGACAATATACTTTAACGTTCCCACATTTAATACATGTTTGCAGATAAAATTCTGATACATAGAGCTGCGGATTAACGCAATTATAGCAGCCCCCAATACAGCACCAGCTACACCTATCAGTTTAATACCAACTGCCGAAACTACAACAATAAATATTGCTTCTAAAATATTCGCAATATTATTTTCTTTAAACGTTCCGCTTGCCTCAACTAATGTAGTATATGGAACTCTAATCGATTTAAACAGTCCATTCAATGCACAACCAATGCCCAACAACGGTACTATATAATTTGTTCCATCATTTGCTTGAATATAGACAGATACAAATGGCAGAATTAAAATCATTGCACAGGTATACACCACATAAAGTATAATTTCAAAAATAAATTCATATGTTGCAAAGCGCTTCTTTAGTAATTCAGTTTCATTTTGTGCAATAACATTACCAAATACTGCAGCAAGACCGCTTGAAAAAATACCAACAATCATTGCAATAGATGAAAATACTAAATTATAAACAGTAAAAACGCTAACACTTGCATAATTAAGTAATACAGCAACTAATATGACTGGCGTATATGAGATTATCATGCTAGAAGCCTGATATGAAAGTGCTGACCATCTATTGTTAATCAACGAATAATCTGGCTCAACATTGACATCGATATAACGATACTGCTTTTTTACGTATGTAACAGTCATTAACATTCTTATAACATATACCAAAGTTGCCACTGTTTGAATTAATATAATGCTCGCATTAAAGTAAATCAATACTGCTGAACAAAGTGTATTTAGAATTGTTCCTTCTGTTTGAATACGAGCCAAAACATATATCTTTTGATCTGCAGTAAGAAGCACCTTATATTTTGCTGTTATAATATACTCAACACTACTTCCTATGCCACAAATAAATACAAGTAACGCAATATCTGTGGCTGTAACACCTTCTGCTGACTGTATCATAGGGAATATAAACGCAGCAATAGTGATGAGAAATACAAAAACAATTCCAGTTTTATTATAAAATCCTTTCAATGCGGACAAGGTTCTATTAATCGTAGTTGTATCATTTTTGCTCAATGGGCTATATAATGCTGCCGCACCAGCTGTTGATAATCCAAGCGTAACAACGCTAAAATAAGTTATCAATTGTCTAATCGTTGTAATCAAACCATTGACTTCTGAACCATAGTTTGCAATTAACAATGGCGGTAGTATAAATCCACATATAGCAATTGTAAGCTGCAACATGATATTAGAAGCAATCGCTTTAATAGCATTATTTGTTCTTGACATTGTTTTCCCCTCTTAATATATATTCTGCAAATAACTCTGCAATAATTTCATATCCTTTTGTATTAGGGTGGAAATGATCTTTAAGATAAAATGATTCCCATTCACCAGTTTTCTCGATATGATTTTTAATAACCCCATATAAGTCTACATAATATGCTCCATATTTACGACTTATATCTACAATTGCCTCGTTGAACTGCTCATACTCATTGTTACTATTAGGGAAATATTTTTCATCAAGATATACTGTTGACACCAACACGATATTTGTGGTGTGCTGTTTTAATTTATTTACAATAGCATTATAAGTTAATGTAAAATCATCAATTCCAACCCACTGCTCATACCCATCAAATGTCACCACAAAGAATTTTAATATTTTCCTTGTGAAATTGTCAAAATACTCTAGTAACCTTTTTTTCCAATTTTGGGAATATAACGGTCTAGGTATTAACATTCCGCCTTGCTTATACCGTTTAGGAATGTGCGAAAAGATCCTACCTTTTGTGTTTGGTCTAATTTGTGCATCTACATTCCCATAAAATACAATTACCCAGTCGCCATCATCATATGAATATTTATCTACTTCTTCAATACAATACTTTACTGTGGTTCCAGTTAAAGAATGGTTTTCAATTTCATATATATCTGGCAGCAGTTTTGCTAATATTGGGGTGTAATTTACCATCAGGGAGCCTATGCCAGATGATATACTATCACCAAATATATGTACTTTGTTCATCTTTACTCCTTATATACACACCGCTTAACTTCTGAAGCCATTCTCTTTCGGTAATGCTGCCATGTATACTCCTTTACCGTTTCTTTAGCGGCAATACCCATTTTTCTAACTTCCTCACGATGATTGATACACCATTGAATTGCATTTTTTAGATCAGCTTGGTTACTTGCCTCTACAACAATGCCATTAGAATAATTATCGATAAGATCGTTAATTCCCGTATTTGCGGTACAAATAATAGGCAATTCCATACTCATAGCTTCAAACCCTACCATAGCCATGCCTTCACATAGAGATGGAAGTATAAAGGTATCCGCAGAACCATAAAGCTGAATTAACTCATCTCTCACTTTGTAACCTGCGAAGTGAATGTTATCTACAGTACTATAGTTTTTATAAATCTCAGAAGATTTATCAACTGGTCCAACTAAAGTAAGAATGACATCGTCCCTTCCAAATTGACTCATTACCTTAAGCAAATGATGCATACCCTTTCTCGCATTTACCTGACCAACAAACAAAAGATGTAAGGGTGCACCATCTTCTAACTTTTTCTCAACACCATTTGTAGTAAATTTTTCAAGATTTACTCCATAAGGAGCCACAATAATCTTGTCTTCAGGAACATCAAAATACCGGATACTAGATTTAACAAATTTTGATGAAGAGAGGAAGAAATCCGCATCCTGTATTTCTCTACGATAAATTTCCAAATACTTTTGATTCCAAATATACTCATTCTCTCTTTTGATTAAATCAGATTTAGAAATTTCAATGTCTCTATCGTATATATTTTTAGCAAATTCTCTAGTTGCAATTGACATATCTAAAATTCGCTTAATATGAGGTGCTTTTTGCTTCAAATATTCAAAACATTCAGTAGCAGTTGTATCATACATAATAACAGCTGCTGCGTCATGCTTAATAGCATATTTTGCTACCGCCTTGCCAAAAACCTTATTCAACCAAGCCATATAGCTTCTATAAATATTCTTATTACCTGGCAACCTCAACAATATAAGGCCAAACAATCCTAATAACTCACATTTTTGTGTTATGTATTCTTCAGGTAACTCGGCACAATACCGAGTTCCTGCCTTCTTAGCATCATTTTTGCTTAAGAACATTTTTCCAAGGCGCATAGCGAAAGATTTTTCAGAGTCGTACACAGTTGTAATATACTGCTGTAGCACACCTGCTTCCAATAATCCAACAGCGGTCTCAAACGAATGCTGCTTGCCTGGATGTGCTACAATTATTTTATTACTATTTTTTATATTTTTCAAAATTACATCTCCTTATGATCTATGTAGCTTAAATAGGTAAAATATAATCAACGGGAAATATAGAAAGGCGAGCATTCCCACGTTATTGGGAGAGTATCCTCTTGTCAGTAACTGAAAAAATACACCAAGTGTTATACCATATATAACTACATTTAACTCGGATTCACTATTATATAAAGATACACTTTTTTTCATTATAACACCAAATAGGTACATAAAAAGGAAAACACCAATTGTACCAAATTCCATATAATACTCACCTATATTAGGCCAAGCCATACCAACCGTACTAATTGTAAATTCATTGGTTGACTGCATCATTGCGACCGCTACAGATGAAGATATTTTTGCTACTGGCTTTGCAGGCCATATTGCTCTTGGAATGAAGTAAATAATAGACTCATAAAACATACTGTGACCAAGAGTAAAGAAATGTTCAGCAGGGTATGTATTTACTAGTCCATAAAAAGGAAGAAAAATATTAAAGTTACTTACTAAAGCGTACTCTACTGCTTCAAAATTGAAACCATTCCAATCAATATCTTTGCCTAACCGCATATTCGCTCTCGCATAGCCCAACACAGAAACAAACATAATCAAAAGAACTGTAACTAAAACCATTGTCCCAGTCTTTGGCTTTTTCCCTTTGACTCTAAATGCTATACACAGGTATGCAAGAGCCATTAGAACTATCATATATCGAAATCCTGTTATATAGAACATCGATACTGTTAATATTGTAACGATAATACGTAGTATGCGTTTTCTTTCTGAGACCAAAATTATTCCCCAAGGGATTATCATGCTGTTGGCCATTTTTCCCAAAAAAGCTAAACCACCGTCATCTCCATATGAATTAAATATAGCATTGTTATAGCCTTGAGTTCCAAAAGAAATAACATAGGCTAAACTTCTACCTTGCATTATAGAAACCAGCAAACTAACTATCCAACTTACAATCCATATCAAATAAGCCGTTAGTACTATTTTATGGTAAGTGCGTGCATCATTAGAAATATGAACCGCTAAATACTGAGGTTCATAATTTTTAATTTTTGTATTATTATAGCCTACAAGCATCGCTATATATCCAACTAAGAAAATCAATGTTGCCTTTACACACCCATCCATAACGTAAGCCCCATGACAGGTTGTATCTCCTATAGAAATCAAATAAGCCGGACAAAACACAAATATACATAAATATAGTACCGTTACCAATGTAATCGGATGCAGCAGATTCATTCCGTCTCTATCAAAGGCTACAAAGTAGCCAATACACACCACTAAATAACAAACAGCAATCAGGCAATATTCAAATATGTATTCATGCACGTAAGCAGATTTTGCTCCTCCTATCATCAGCACTATTTCACCTATAAAAATAGCGGCTATCATCAAAGATGCATTACTTCTTCGAATTTTCATTATCTGTTCTCCTACTTGAATCTTCTCTTAACAAAATAGACCATACTTTGTCAACTGATGCAAGATAGTTCGACTGGGAGAATCTTGAAACACACAAAGTATAATTATTATAACAGACATCTTGTAAATCTTTTTGGCTTAACATGCGAGCATATAATTGCTCGATAGTAATATCAGCTGTTGCAACTACACCATTTTTACCATCCTGTACCACATCTGGTATTCCTGCATGATCAGTAGTTATAATAAACATTGCATTGCCCATAGCCTCTAAAATACTTATTGGTTGCCCTTCATTTGGATATCTAGTCGGCAATATAAACATATCACACTCCCTTAACAGATGTTGTTTTTTTTCTCCACCAACAACACCATGTAAGGTTACATAGTCTGTCAAATTATGTCTAGAAACAAATGTGTTAAAATACTCTTCTTCTTGGTCGAAGAATTTACCAGCGAAATGAAAATGGAACTTTTTTTCTCCACTATTTTCAACTCGTTTTTTTTCTAATAACGCAAGATTTAAAACTTCTCGATAGCCCTTCTCTTTAATAAAATTACTTAAATAAAGAACTCTATGCTCACTTTTATTTATCAGAGTCTCACATTTTTTTCTTGCATCTTCTTCTGGTAATATAAATTCATCATCAGCACAATTTTCAACTGTAAAAATTCTTTCGGGGGTTATCATCCCTTCAAATATAGATTTCAATGAAGCTGACAATACAATTACACCATCTAGCCCCTTGATTGCTCGATAATTCATCTTTTTTTGAATTTTAGAAACATCATTTTCAATCAGTTTACGATAGTCCCCGCCATGAAGATGAATCAAACATTTTTTCTTTTGAAATCGTAATAATTTCAAAATTAATAAATCTCGTAGATTTCCACCGACACTTTGGCTGATTGTAAAATAAAACAAATCTGCATCCGAAATCATAATTTTATAAATCGTCTTTAAAATCGCTTTATTGTTTTTTGTATCGATGATTTCCAAATCATATTTATTATTTAAATACGAATTAACAATGGTATCAACAGCTTTCGACAAACCGTGCATTGGCGGCGGAAATTGTGAAATAATGCATACCTTACTTCTGTTCATATTGTTTCCCCACTTTCTTTATAACTCTTGCTGGATTCCCAGCTATTATGCAATTATCTTCAAATCTACCGCTTACTACAGCTCCTGCTCCAACCACACAATTATCTCCCAGAACCGTTCCTTTTAAGATAATGCTGTTACATCCAATAAAACAATTTTTACCTATTATTACTTCTTTCGTCGGAATAATATCGGTAAGTTCCCCTGGATGATCTGCATAGATTTGTTCAAGTCTTAAATCAGAATCTATTGGATGAAAATCATTATCGATTATCTTTGCATTTCCGCCTATCAGCGTATTGTCTCCAATACAAATCTTCTTTCGTGCATATATTGTTGCCCCGGAAATGCCTACATGATCTCCAATTTTAATTTCTGCTCCATGTGTACGTGTCACAATAATTGTTCTTGAATACAATCCTACTAAATTACTTAAAAAGCTACTATTGATTGTTACATTTTCACCAATTTCAATTGTCGCACCTTTTTTGTTGAAAACAATCGGCATACCTTTCAATAGCAAGTTTTTTCCATACTGTACTTTGGTCATTTTCATCAGTACTTTGAACCAATTGCTACTCATAAATTCTCCTCTTCACTAGCTTCTTATTGTAAAGTAAACTGCTTTGAACACTTCCCATCCATAAGACTCAATCCAATATATTTTTGAATATCCATTTCCCATGTATGCTTCATACTTTTCCTTAGCCCGTCTTAATACTTTTTTCATGTTTGTGTTCGTACTGACACCATCAGCAACAAAGTTAGTTATCACTTTATCAATCACTCTGATTTTCACACCTTTTTTTCGCATCTTGAGATACAAATCAAAGTCTGCATACGCACGAAACTTCTCATTAAATTTATATTTTTTATAAAGTTTTGTACTCATAAACATGCTTGGGTGGTTCCAATGGCGGCTGGTCACAATTCCTTTTTCATCATTTTTAGACATTTTATTAGTAATTGTTCCATTTGGATTCACATAATGTAATCCCCCATATGTCAAATCAAAGCTATCCTCTTCATAGAATTTATTAATATTCTCCAATGCATCCAGTTCATACCAGTCTCCTGCATTAAGAAATGAAATAAAATCACCTTCTGCGAGATCTATTCCTTTATTCATTGCATTATAAATCCCATTATCTTTTTCGCTCACAATTTTCAAGGTAATATTCTTTTCTTCAAAATGCTTGGAATACTTTCTTATAATCTCTACTGTTTTATCACTGGATTTTCCATCGATAATGAGATATTCATAAGGAGTATATGTTTGATTCAAAACGGATTTTATGGTTTTTTCAATTACATCTTCTGCATTAAATACAGCAGTTACAACCGTAAACTTTAAGCTCATCCCTTAATCTTCTCCTTACTTTTAGAACAATCCTTCTTTATTACAATCATTGAACCAATCTCTAAAGCTCTCTTCTAATGTATAATGGAATTTATAATCTGAAGCTGCTAATTTCTTTCCACAAATATTAGTTGAAACCATCAATTTCTTTACACGATCTGGATGAATTCCAACTTTTTTTCCACCAATCGGACCTAATACAGAAGCAGCAAACATTAACAGACCTCCTGGAATCAATGGAATATTTCGTTTCATATTTGTTGCTTTCTGCATTGTAGTACATATTTCTTCAATCGTATAAGCTGGCTCAAATGTACAGTTAAAAATATCTGTTCCAACAAAATCATTATCAATCATTCTATATTTAAAGAATCTGACCAATTCTTTCACATAAATGCTGGCTTTTACTGTATCCTTTCTTCCGGCATAGAAGAAATATCTTTTTTTCTGTCCTTTATATAAGCGGGTCATATTTCCATGTTCACCTTTTCCGTATACGATTCCCGGACGAACAATTGTCAGCTCCCTCTTCTCATCTTTTACCTGCCACATTTGATGTATTTTTTCTGCTACTAATTTACTGATTCCGTAAGGTGTGTTCGGTGTCGGTAATGTCTTTTCAGTTTTCAATTCTTCTGCAGCACCATAAGGAGCAATAGAACTTGTAAATAGTATTTTCTTAATATTATGTTTTTCAGCAAAGGCTGTTACATTTTCCGCGCCTCTGATGTTAGTTTCAAAATATGCGTGATCCGGATGTCCCGGTGTACGATGAACCGCAGCAAGATTAAAAATAATATCATCCTTCGTAGGTTCAAAATCAAATTCAATTGCTTGTCTTACATCTAATCTGATATATTCAACACCTTCATTTTTTTCTACAATTCCAGGTACAACACCTTCTTCTCCAGGCATAACAATATCCAAATCGTATATTTTATCACCCGGTTTTAAACATTCATCTTTTAATAAATGAATCAAATGAGTTCCTATAAATCCTGAACCACCAAAAATAATATAATTCATCTTTTCTTCCTCACATTTCTTTTAAATCATATCTTTCTATTTACTGATGAAGGTTTCTATTTATTAACCTTCATCACAACTTCCAGCCCCACCGTAACCTTCATCTTCCTTCCCAGAAACTCCAGTTCCAGCACAGCTGTCCGTTTATGCCGGTCGATCTTCATGACCTTCCCCTGATAGTCTTTCAGAGGTCCATCCGTTACAACCAGTTCGGATCCAACCAGATATCCTTCGGACATCTTCAGAATCCTCTCATCACCCGTGTATCTCTGAAGGAATTCTACTTCCTCCTGATACAACGGAATTGCTCCGTCATCATCACCAAGTGTTTTGGCGAACTCCGGAATTCTTTTCAGAAGTTTCTGGAGTTCCTGAGGATGGTCACTGACAAAGAAGAGGTATCCGGGCAATAAATGAGCCAGCTGTTTTGTCGGCTGGCCTTTTACTTTTCTATATTTTTCATACGTTGGGATAAAGCATTCCTCGTATGCATCTGGATGATAATGACGGAATGTCTTACATAATTCCAGAACTCTGTCTTCCTGTCCACTTCGCACCCATACTGCATACCACATAACTTTATTCACTCAACTTTCCCTGATTTTAAGTGTGCTTCGCCATATCGCAGAGAATTCATTGAATTTATCATTTCTTTCTCTGTGACTCTCTTCTTTCCCTATGACCATATACACTGGAAACGCGGCGACGCGACGATTTCTTCCTGTATAATCCTGCCTGCCGCTCATCTGATTCTGATAAACTGCAGGGAATCATTTCTGTCCATCACAACTAGTCTTAATTTCCTGACATCCTGCTTCTACCTGTAATTCTCCATTCACTTTCCGAACATTGAATACAAGCGGATGTTCTTTTCCCCACTGGGGGTCTTCCTGATCTTTCTGATTCCATTCCTTCCATATATTAATGAAACTGTTATGGATCAGATTTTCTGCTTCCAGACGCGCCTGAACTGCTTCGTCATAATCTTCAAAGAGTCCGACATAATACCGCTTCCCTTTGAACCCGATATCCACACGGTAACGGTTGCTGTTCTTCAGATAAAAGACACCTCGGAAACCACTTTCATTGTCTCTTCGTTTCTTTCTCTTCTCTAGAACTTCCACACAGGTTCCATCGACAAGATGTCTTCTCTGTGCGATCTGCTTCTGGTTCTTGTCTTTCAGACATCCACAGCTTCTGTTATTGCCATCCAGTAATGCACCTGCAGCTACATCAATCTCATTACCACATTCACAGACACAATGCCAATACACAGAACCTCTATGGTCTCTGCGTTCTGTCGGATATACTGCTGTAAGTAGTCCAAACTTCTGTCCGCTTAGATCTCTGGGTCTTCTTCCCATACTCATTCCTGTCCTTATTCTGCTTTTGAATTTCGTAGAGTATACAACTCTACGAA
>ERZ1026874.472-NODE-472-length-25276-cov-16.201816_pt1 | contig 25276 bp, 19 predicted proteins | sample MGYA00380167_ERZ1026874 | MGnify/ENA primary metagenome ERZ1026874 (study PRJEB33269, sample SAMEA4719803) | human gut metagenome | biome: human-associated habitat; feature: organic feature; material: feces | place: Cameroon | collected 2013-10 ...
GGGCCGGCTTTGCCGGATGGCGGCCATCGTTTTGGCCGCCAAGCGCGCCCCTACGTGAACGATATGTTGTTGGTCTTACGGTCGTAGGGGCCGATTCTATATCGGCCCGTTCGGGGCGTCGGGGACGCCGCCCCCTACAAACTGCCACAAGATGGATGCAGGGGCGAACATTGTTCGCCCGCGCCGTTGGCAGCAGCACAAGGTTTGCGGACGAGCAATGCTCGCCCTTACAGTGCAATCTCCGTCAGGTCTTCGGCGATTTAGTACTTGCCAAATTGGGCGTTGTCCTGTATAATTAAAAAGTTATCGTTTATAGAGAGCAACACTACAACGAGGTTTATTATGCTGACTAAATATCTGACTGTATTTTTCGTCTCGATGGTGCCGCTGATCGAGCTGCGCGGCGCGATTCCCATCGGCGTGGGGCTGGGCCTGCCGCTGTGGCAGGTGTACATCATCTCCATCATTGGCAACATGATCCCGGTGCCGTTCATCTTCTTTCTGGCCCGCAGGGTGCTGGAGTGGGGCGCGGATAAGCCGGTCATCGGCAAGTTCTTCACCTTCTGCCTGGAGAAGGGCCACAAGGGCGGCGAGAAGCTGAAGGCCAAGGCCGGCCGCGGCCTGCCCTGGGCGCTGCTGCTGTTCGTGGGTATCCCCCTGCCGGGCACCGGTGCCTGGACCGGCACACTGGCCGCCAGCCTGCTGGACATGGATTTCAAATCCAGCGTGCGCGCCTGCATGGGCGGCGTGCTGCTGGCTGGGTGCATCATGGGTGTGGTCAGTTTGCTGGGCTTCTCGGCCTTTGGTGCGATTGCCGGGTAATTTTTAACAATTCAACAATAATAAAAGGATGCAAGGTTTGGTGCCTTGCATCCTTTTTGTTTTGTGGTTATGGGAAAGTTGCACGGGCGGATATAGAATCCGCCCCTACGGTTATTCGGCAGACATCTTGTAGGGGCGACCATTGGTCGCTCGCGGGTGTTCGTGGTTGCGCGAAGTTGACGGGCGAGCAATGCTCGCCCCTACAGCCGTGCAGTTCCCAAATCGTAGGGGCGGATTCCATATCCGCCCGCAAAACAGCGCCTATTCCAATCCCATCACTTCGTCTACGGGCATGGAGACCACCACGCCGTGGGCGGGGGTGTTGAGGCCGCAGGCGGCGGTGAGGGCGGACATGACGGCGGGCTTGGTTTCCGCCGGGAGGACGATCATGACCAGGTCCTGCTCTTCTCTAATCGAGACGCCCAAAAAGCTGCTGGCGTCCTCGGTACTGCAGCGGCTGCCTTTCAGCACTGTGCCGCCGCGGGCCCCTGCTTTGCGGGCAGCGTCCACAGCTTCGTCGCCGTGGCCCGCCTTGACGGAAACCCACAGCAGGGCGTAGGGATGGTCCTTCATGGTGTGTTCCTCCTTTTCAGCAGTGGGTCCGGCACAGTCCGCCGGGGCGGTCAACTGCAAAATGCTGTTCTGTACGCCGGTCAGCGGCAGGGTCACGGCGATGCCTGCGCCGCGCTTGTGGTAAGAAAGCGCCTTGTTGATGGCCCCGAACACCGCCGGGACGTTGGCGCGGGGCAGCAGGCCCGCCGTCAGCACGCGGGTGGTGCCGCCTAGGCCGATGGCATCCAGCAGCTCAGATGGGGCTGTGCCCTTGGCGCGGGCTTCAAAACAAAGGGGGATGCCGTTTTTTTGCAGCACTTCCACCACGCGGTGCTCATCCTCGGCCTGCGTGACCGAAAGGAGCAGCCGCAGGCAGGGGGTGCGTTTTTGCGTTGCAGCCATATCAGTATTCCTCCAGTTCCACCACGGTGTCGTCCAAAATGTTGGGGGCGGTCTGCGCCTGGGTGCGGCGGGCATACAGCAGGCCCATGATCTGGATGGCGATGAGCGGAGCCAGGGCGACCAGCGCCACGATACCGAAGGCATCGGTGACGACGTTGCCGCCCACCGCGCTGCATGCGCCCATGGCCAGCGGCAGCAGGAAAGTGGATGTCATCGGGCCGCTGGCGACGCCGCCGGAGTCAAACGCGATGCCCACAAACACCGGCGGGACAAAGCGGCTCATGATAAGCGCCGCCGCGTAGCCGGGGATGAGCACCCAGTAGATGCTAAGTCCGGTCAGTACGCGCAGCATGGCCAGCGCCACCGCCACGGCCACACCGGCCTGCAGGGCGCGGTTCATGGCATGGCGGGAGATGGTGCCGCCGGAGATCTCCTCGACCTGTTCGTTGAGCACCTGCACCGCTGGCTCGGCCTTGACGATGTAGTAGCCGATGAGCATGCCGATAGGAAGCAGCGCCCAGCGCAGGGGGCCGCTGCCCAGGCCGCTGCCCAGCAGATTGCCTACGGGCGCGAACCCGACGTTGACACCGGTGAGGAACAAAATCAGCCCGATAATGGTATACACAAAACCCAGCACCATACGCACCAACTGGCGCGGCTGGAAGCTGCGGGTCAGCACCTGGAACAGCACAAACACGCCCACGATGGGCAGCGTGCTTTGCAGCACCTCGGCCGTATAATGGGGCAGGTCCTGCAAAAAGGCCAGTGCCACATCCTGGGTAGTGATGACCGGGGCCAGCTGCACGGCGTCATAAATCGTCTCCGTGGGGTGGTAGAAGATGCCCAGCAGCATGACCATCAGGATGGGGCCAACACTGCACAGAGCGATGAGGCCGAAGCTGTCGTTGGCGCTGTCCTTATCGCTGCGGGCAGCTGAGAAGCCGATGCCCAGCGCCATGATAAAGGGCACCGTCATGGGGCCGGTGGTGACGCCGCCGGCATCAAAGGCGACGGCCAAAAATTCATTGGGGACAAAAAGGGACACCACGAACAGCAGCAAATACAGCCCCAGCAGCATTTTGGACAGCGGCACGCGGTACAAAATGCGCAGCACCGCCACGGCGGTGAACACGCCGACGCCCGCCGCCACCGTCCAGATGAGCACGGCGTTGGGGATGGCCGCCACCTGGTTGGCCAGCACCTGCAGATCGGGTTCTGAGATCGTGATGATAGCGCCCATGGCAAAGCAGATGACAACGGCCAGCCATGTTTTTTTCTGGCGCACGATGCTGCCGCCTATCCCCTGGCCCAGCGGGGTCATGGAGATCTCGGCACCCAGCTGGAAGAAGCCCATGCCCACGATGAGCAGCACCGCCCCCGTTAAAAACAGGGCCAGCGTACCCACCTCCATGGGCACCAGCGTGACGCTGAGCACCAGCACGATGACCGTGATGGGCAGCACGCTGGTCAGGGCTTCGCGGGTCTTTTCTTTGAGTTTTTCGTTCATTCGGCCTCCTTTTGCATGTAAGGGGGTCAGGCGGGCATCAGCGGTTTTCCAGCGGCACGTAGTCCCGCGGGGTCATGATGCTCTGGTAGGCGGGGCGGATGATCTTATCCACGTTGACCAGCTCCTCCATGCGGTGGGCGGACCAGCCCACGATGCGCGCCACGGCGAAGATGGGGGTGTACAGCTCCACGGGGATACCCAGCATGTCATAGACGAAGCCGGAGTAGAAGTCGACGTTGGTAGACACGCCTTTATAAATATGGCGTTTTTCTGCGATGACTTTGGGGGCCAGCCGCTCGATGGTGTTGTAATATTCAAAATCGCGGGCGCGGCCCTTGGCATCGGCCAGCTGGTGCACAAAGTTTTTGAACACCACGGCGCGGGGGTCGCTGAGGGAGTAGACCGCGTGGCCCATGCCGTAGATCAGGCCCTTCTGGTCGAAGGCCTGGCGGTCGACGATGCGGGACAGGTAGTCGTGCATGGCGGCTTCGTCGGTGGGGTCGGTGACGTGGGCGCGGATGTCGTCCATCATCTGCATGACCTTGATGTTGGCACCGCCGTGCTTGGGGCCTTTCAGGCTGGAAAGCGCCGCCGCAATGACCGAGTAGGTATCCGACCCGGAGGAGCTGACCACGCGGGTGGTGAAGGTGGAGTTGTTGCCGCCGCCATGCTCCATATGCAGCAGCAGGGCGATGTCCAGCACGTGGGCTTCCAGCTCGGTGTATTTCTGGTCGGGGCGGAGCATCTGCAGCAGGTTTTCGGCGGTGGAAAGCTCCGGTTTGGGGCGGTGGATGTACATGCTGCCGCCGCACTCATAATAATGGTAGGCGTGGTAGCCGTAGACGGCCAGCATGGGGAAGACGCTGATGAGCTTGATGCACTGCTCCAGCTGGGTCTGCAGGTCGGTCTTGCCGATGTCGTCATCGTAGCTGGCGAGGGTGAGCACACTGCGGGTCAGCGAGTTCATCAGGTCGTGGCTGGGGGCTTTCATGATGACGTCCCGCACAAAGTTGGTGGGCAGGTCGCGGCATTTGACCAGGCTGTCCTTGAAAGCATCCAGCTGGGCCTCGTTGGGCAGGTCACCGATAAGGAGCAGGTAGGCGGCTTCCTCAAAGGCATAGCGCTTGCCGCGCAGGCCCCGGATGAGGTCATACACGTTGTAGCCGCGGTACCAGAGTTTTCCGTCGCAGGGCACTTTTTTACCGTCCTTCTCCTCAAAAGCATCAATGCGGGAGATGTTGGTAATGCCTGCCAGCACGCCTTTGCCGTCCTGGTCGCGCAGGCCGCGCTTGATGTTGTATTGGCCAAAAAGGGATGGGTCGATGCGGTTGTTGGTGACACATTCCTCGGTAAAAACGGCAGCTTCTTTTGCAATAGCGGCGTAATCGCTCATGGGTATGACCTCCTTTTCTTCTGTTCCCCTGTTTCGCGGACGATTCGGCATCTTGTGCGCGTTTCGTCCAGATTCTTTCCCGGATACGAACTATTTTTATACGTTGCGTACATTTTAAATTATACAGTACGGCTGTATGGCCTGTCAAACAAAGTTTTTATGAACAAGCTGTATAAAACAGCAAAAATGTCCCACAATGCAAGATTTGCATTGCAGGACATTTTTGCAAGATCAGAAGATTATATGGAAAGAAAAAGGAAGGGGGCCTTTGGGTTGCGGCACTTTTACTGCGCACTATTCCCCAAAGTGACGTTGAGAGTCAGGACCTTGCCGCCGCGCTCGACCTGCAGGGTGACGGTGTCGCCCACCTGCTTGTCGGCCAGGTAGCTCTTGACGGTGGAGGTGCTGCTGACAGCCGTGTCATCGATGGCGATGATGCGGTCGCCGCGCTGCACACCGGCAGCCTCGGCGCCGCCGCCCTTGGTGACATCAGCCACGTAGACGCCCAAAGCGGACACACCGTACTGCTGTGCGGTGGAGGAATCCTGAATGTCCAGGATGCTGACGCCCAGCACCGGGCGGGCCACAGCGCCGTTTTCGATCAACTGCTGGGCAATGTCCATAGCGGTGTTAATGGGGATGGCAAAGCCGATGCCCTCGGCCTCGCTGTAGCTGCTCTTGGCGTTGACCACGCCGATCAGCTCACCGTTTGCGTTGAACAGACCGCCGCCGGAGTTGCCCGGGCTGATGGAAGTATCGGTCTGGATCAAGGTCATATCGTTATCTTCCACAGTGACCTGACGGTTCAGGGCGCTGACGATGCCCTGGGTAACGGTGTTGGACAAGGTGCCCAGCGGGTTACCCACAGCCACGGTGGTCTCACCGACAGCCAGCTTATCGCTGTCGCCGATGACTGCCGGGGTCAGGCCGGTGGCATCGATCTTCAGCACGGCAATATCGGAAGTAGAGTCGGCGCCGACAACGGTGGCGTCATAGCTCTGGTCGCTGCCGTTGAGCTGGACCTTCACGCTGGTGGCACCGCTGACCACATGGGCGCAGGTGAGGATGTAGCCATCCTGGCTGATGATGATGCCGGAACCGGCACCGCTCTGCACATAGTAGCCGCCAAACCAGGTCTGGCTGCTGCTCATCTGCTCGGTGGTGATGGCCACCACACTGGGGGAAGCCACAGCAGCGATCTGCTGCATGGTCATAGAGGTGCCATCGGTGCTGCCGGTGTTAGAGGCATCGGTGCTGGTGTCGCGCTGGACTTCCTGCACGACCACCTGGTTGCCGGTCAGGCCGGCACGGCTGGCCACCACGGCACCGCCGAAGCCGCCGCCGAAGCCCAGGACCACCGCGCCGACACCGGCGAGGACACGCAGCAGGACCTTGTTATGCTTTTTTTCTTTCTTGGGGGGCTGCTGCGGGGCACTGGCGTAGCTGTAGCCATTGTAGCCGCCGTTGCTGCCGCCATTGCCGCCGCTGAAACTGCTGGTGTAGCCGTTGTTCTGGCCGTAGGCGTTGTTTGGCTGGTTGTAGGTGTTGGCACCGGTGTTATTGGTGCTGCTGCCTGCCGAGTAATCGGTGCGGGCGGTGTTGGCGGTGTTCATGCCGCTGCTGCCCACGTTGGGGTAGCCGCCCTGCTCGGGCTGGCTGGTCTGTTCGGGCCGGGTTGCAGAAGCCGGGTTGGCTTCGTTCCGGGGCTGGTTGTTGTTCTGGCCCTGATTGGAGTCGGGCGTATTGCCGCCCTGGCCGTTATTGTAAAGACCGGAGTAATCGTATTCGTTGCTCATACTGGTCCATCCTTTCGCGTGAGATTTGGGAAGCGTCGGGGCAATGCCCCTGGGGCTTTCGTTCCCTTTTTTGTTTTCTATGCCTATAGTATACCGGCCAATTGTGAAATAGGTTTCTCGACCGGGTGAAAAGAATGTGAAAATGCTCCCATTTCGGCGCTTGACAGGCGGTGCCGGGGCCTGTATGCTGGAAGCATGACACAATGGCTCCCCTTGAGGGGAGCTCCCGCGCAGCGGGTGAGGGGTGGCCCGTGTGCTGAGTAATTGCATTTACTTTGTACGTGTCCGCTAAAGCAACCACCCCTCAGTCGGCTACGCCGCCAGCTCCCCTCAAGGGGAGCCACACCATGTTTTCTACAAGGAAGTACTATCTATGAAAATCACCCACGAAGCCGGGAAATACGTATTATACAAAGAAAAGACCGCCATCGGCACAGCTGTGCTGGAGGATGGGCGGCTGTGGGTGGAGATCGATCCGGCCTGGCGGCAGCGGGGGTACGGCAGCTATCTGGTCAAGGAGATCTTGCAGCAAAACGGCGGGTATGACGTCAAACGCGAGACCCGCTTTACCGCCGCCCCTGCCGCTGACGAAGCCGCCGGGGCCTTCTTGAAAAAGTTCGGCTTTCTGCCCCAGGGCGGCGAGATGGTCCGCCGCCGGGTGCCGGATCTTTCGGCGGTGCAGCTTTGCCATGAATTTTTGACAGCCCGCCTCCAGCCGGGCGGACTGTACGTGGACGCCACCTGCGGCAACGGCCACGACACCGAGTTTTTGTGCCGCCTGGCAGGACCCACGGGCAGGGTGCTGGCGCTGGATATTCAGCCTGCCGCCGTGGAAAACACCAACACACGGCTGGGCGCCGCCGGGCTGGGGGCCATCGGGCAGGCATTGGTGTACGACCATGCACGTTTGGCCGAATTGGTCGCCCCCGGCACGGCGGATTGCGTGCTGTTCAATTTTGGCTGGCTGCCCGGCGCCGACCACGAGGTGCACTCCACCGCCGATGGCAGCCTGCCCGCCCTGCAGGCTGCGCTGGATGCCCTGAAACCGCGCGGTGTGCTGGCGGCGGTGCTGTACAGCGGACAGGTCATCGGCGACAGTGAAAAGCAGGCGGCGCTGGGATTTTTCCGCGCCCTGCCGCTGACAAAATACACCGTGCTGGTCTGCGAGTTCGCCAACTGGGCCAGCACCGCTCCCCTGCCCTGCTTTGTGATAAAAAAGTAACGCTTGCCCCTGGCGCGGCGGCATGGTATGCTTGTAGTATCGAACATTTCCGCCCATGGGCGGGGCATAGAAAGAGGCTGCCTTTTGCAGAAAGAGACCTTTATCAAGCAATATGCGGCGGGACTGAACCCCCAACAGCTGACCGCCGTGCAGGCCGTGCATGGGCCGGTGCTGCTGCTGGCCGTGCCGGGCAGCGGCAAGACCACCGTGCTGGTGACCCGTTTGGGCTACATGGTGCTGTGCTGCGATGTGCCCCCGGCGCAGATCTTAACGATGACCTACACGGTGGCCGCCACCCACGAGATGCGCGGCCGGTTTGCCGCCCGCTTTGGGGCGGAGCTGGCCGGGCAAATGACCTTCCGCACCATTAACGGGCTTTCGGCGGTGATCTTGCAGTATTACAGCCGGGTCTACGGCCGCCGCCAGCCTGAACTGCTGACCAACGAGGGCGACATCACCCGGATGCTGACCGACATCTGGCAGCAGGTGAACCGGGAGTTTCCCACCGAGAGCACGCTGAAAGAACTGCGCACGGCCATCACCTACATTAAAAATATGGCGCTGACCGACGAGGAAATTGAGGGACTGGAAACTGACCTGGCCAGCCTGCCGGAGCTGTACCGCCGCTACCAGGCCGCGATGAAACGAGCCGGGCAGATGGACTACGACGACCAGATGGTGTTTGCGCTGCAAATTCTGCGGGCCGCGCCTCCGGTGCTGGCGTATTTCCAGCAGCGGTACAAATATTTTTGCGTGGATGAGTCGCAGGATACCTCCAAAATTCAGCACGAAATTATCCGGCTGCTGGCCGGGCGCAGTCTGAACCTGTTTATGGTGGGCGACGAGGATCAGAGCATCTATGGGTTCCGCGCCGCCTACCCCCAGGCACTGATGGACTTTGAGCAGGTCTACCCCGGCGCGCAGGTGCTGCTGATGGAGGAAAACTACCGCTCCAGCGAGGAGATCGTGGCCGCCGCCAACGCCTTTGTGGCCCGCAGCCGCTACCGCCGCCCTAAAACCCTGCGGGCGACGCAGGGGGCGCAGTGCCCGATCGAGATACGGCACATCACCCGGCGCGAGGAGCAGATCAACTGGCTGTTTGAGGAAGCCCGGCGCGGCAGCGGGGAAACGGCGGTGCTGTTCCGCAACAACGAAAGTGCGCTGCCGCTGGTGGACCTGTGCGAGCGGCGGGGTGTGCCCTACCGGTTTAAAAAGGCCGACCTGACGTTTTTCACCCACAAAATTGTGCTGGATGCCGTGGATTTTTTGCGCTTTGCCTACGAGCCGGCCAACGGTGAGCGGTTTTTGCGGCTGTACTACAAGTTTGGGCTGGCGCTCTCCCGCCAGAGGGCGCTGGCGGCCTGCGGGGCCAGTGCCCGCACCGGGCGGCCGATTTTGGAGGAGCTGATCCGCGACCCCGAGACAAAGACCCGGATGCGGGAATCGCTGGGGGATATTTACGCTGCGTTTAAGCGCATCCCGCAGCTGAACGCCGCCGATGCGCTGGACGCCGTGCGCCACGGCTGCGGCTACGGCGCGTACCTGAACCAGAAGGGCATGGACACCGGCAAGCTGGCTATTTTGGAAATGCTGGCCGAGCAGGAGCCCAACGCCCTGCGCCTGTTGGACCGGCTGGAAGAGCTGCGGATGCTGATTGCCGCGAAAGCCGATGTAAACAGCGATGTTCCGTTTGTTTTATCGACGATCCACTCCAGCAAGGGTCTGGAGTATGACCGGGTGGTGCTGCTGGATGCCTTTGACGGCGTGCTGCCCGCCAAGCCGGAGATCTGCTGCCGCACCCCCGAGGACACCCGCCAATACGAGGAGGACCGCCGCCTGTTTTACGTGGCAATGACCCGTGCGCGGCACAAGCTGGTGTTGTTCGATTGCAAGACGATGCCCTCGGTTTTTGTGCAGGAAGTAATTTTTAATTTGCCCGAGAGCCGTGCCGAACGGGAGCGAGCCAAGGCCGAAACCAACCGGGTGCTGGGGCGGAATAAGCCTGCGGCTGCCGGGCCTGCGTTGCCGCCGGTGGATGTGGCGGCTGTGACCCGCGTAGGGGCCGCCGTGCAGCATGCGGTGTTCGGGCGAGGGGTCGTAACCGAATTTGACGGACGGTTTGTTACTGTGGAGTTCTCGGGGATGCGGGTCAAGAAATTAGATGCTGCGTTGGTGGCGGAAAAGCATTTGCTGTGGGATTTGTGATTGCGGCTGATGGTTGTCACCCCCATGCGGTGACAACCGTATATAACAGCATCCTGCGGTAAGTTTCTTCTTTTTTTGTGACCAAAAGGGAAGCGAAAAAGTCTCGCTGCTGCGAGGCAGCGCGCTTGGCGGCCAAAACGATGGCCGCCAAGCGCGCCCCTACGGTGACGAAACGTTGTCTACCTTACGGTCGTAGGGGCCGATTCTATATCGGCCCGTCCGGGGCGTCGAGGACGCCGCCCCCTACACTTTAGCGAGACCGTATCCCACCGCAGAGGAATCGGCGGCGGGCAGCCGCCAATCCAACCTTTGTTAAATTCTTAAGAGCGCGCTTTGCGTAGCGTTCGTGCGCAGCACGAACCAAGCGCTCTTAAGCCGGGCTGCTGTGCGGTTGCGAAGCAATCAAAGCCCCAGTGGGGCTTTGAAGCACACGAGCGGGCCCGCTTTGCGGGATGGCGGCGCTCGTTGTGCGCCGCCAAGCGCGCGCTATCGGAAGTAGCGGGGACCTTTTCGGTTCCTTTTGGGTCTCCAAAAGGAACACCCAACGGCTAGATGCCGTTATATTAGGCCCTGCCGCATGGTAGGCAGGGCCGCACAGCGCGAAAGGTAAAAAATACGCATGAAAAAGATATTACTCCTAGCCACTGGCGGCACCATCGCCAGCAAACCCACCGCCGGCGGCGGCCTGGCGCCGGCCATTACCTCGGAAGAACTCCTTTCTTTCGTGCCGGAGCTGGCCAAACTCTGCGAGATCGACGCGGTGCAGCTGTTCAGTTTGGACTCTACCAACGTAGGCCCGGAGCAATGGCAGCAGCTGGTCCATGCCATCCGCCAAAACTACGATGCCTACGACGGTTTCGTCATTGCCCACGGCACCGACACGATGGCCTACACCGCCGCCGCGCTGAGCTACATGATCCAGAACAGCGCTAAGCCGGTGGTGCTGACCGGCAGCCAAAAATCCATCTACAACCGCGATACGGACGCCCGCAACAACCTGTACCGCACCTTTTTGTACGCCAGCAGCGATTTTGCCTGGGGCGTGCAGCTGGTATTTGACAACAAGGTCATCCTGGGCACCCGCGCCCGCAAGACACGCACCAAAAGCTTCAACGCCTTTTCCAGCATCGACTACCCCGAGACCGCTGTGTTCCGGGATATGCGGCTCATCCCCTTTCTGCGCCGCCCCGACCCGATGCCGCCTGTGCAGTTTTACGAGCAGCTGGACCCCGCCGTCTTCGTACTGCGGCTGGTGCCCGGCATGCGGGCGGACATCATCCCGTTGCTGGCGCCCCACTACCGGGCACTGGTGGTGGAAAGCTTCGGCGTAGGCGGCCTGCCCGGCGGCGAGCACGGCGAAATGTACGCCCGCCTGCAGGATTGGTGCACCAGCGGCCGTCTGGCTGTGTTTACCACCCAGGTCCCCCACGAGGGGTGCGACCTGGCGGTGTATGAGGTGGGCCGCTCGGTGAAAGAGCTGCCCGGCGTGCTGGAAGCCAAGGACATGACCCCCGAGGCCGTGGCCGTAAAGCTGATGTGGGCGCTGGGCCAGACCACCGACCGCGCCGAGGCCATGCGGCTGTTTACCACGCCGGTCGAGTGGGACATTGTATAAAACAACTAAGGCAACACCGCACAATTCCCGCCTGACGGCTTAAGCACCGCTCCGGCGGCTGCGGCACGGCATCTGCGTTGCCAAAATGCTCGATAAGACATCCAGTATTATCTGCGCTTTTGGCTTAGCATCTGCCGCACCTCGCTCGCCGTATCGGCACTTAGAATTATGCGGTATTGCCCTAAAAACACCCCACCGGGGCTGTACGCAATGCACAGTCCCGGCGGGGTGCTTTGTATCAGGAATCGCTTTTATAACGAGGAACGCGGTTGCAAACTTAGTCGTTCAGCAGGGCGATCTTGCGGATGGACGGATCGTGGGTGTCGTTGAAGTCGAAAGCAGCCTGGGCATCGGTCAGCTTGAAAGTATGGCTGATGGAGCCGTTCAGGTCGATCTTGCCCTTGTTGATGAGGTCGATGACGGTCTGGAAGCGGTGGTTCTGCAGGCGGCTGCCGCGAACGTCCAGCTCTTTGCTGGTGATGACGAACTGGTTGATCTCATCGGGGGCGATGCTGAAGCCCATGGTGATGACGCGGCTTGCGTTGCCGGCGGCCTTGCAGGCGGTCAAGAAACTGCCATGGAAGCAGGCGCAGTCGATGACGACCGTCGGGCCGTAGCCATCGGTCAGCTCCTTAGCGCGGGTGACGACATCCTCGGTCTTGGAGTTGATGACGTCGGTAGCGCCGTTCTGGAGGGCTGCCTCCAGCTTGGGCTCGTCGATGTCCACGACGATGATCTTGCGGGGGCTGTACAGGTTGACGATGCGCAGCATGCTGCTGCCCAGAGCGCCGGCACCGATGATCATAACAGTGTCCTGGAACTCCAGCTGGGCACGGCTGCAAGCCTGCACGGCGATGGTGGTGGGCTCGATCATAACGGCATCCTGGTAGCTCAGGCTGTCGGGCAGGACATAAACGTCGCTCTCGGGCACGGCCATGTACTCGCGGTAGCCGCCATCGATATGGACGCCGCGGACCTGCAGGTGCTCACAAACATTGGGACGGCCCTTGCGGCAGGCATAGCAGGTGCCGCAGGCAGTGACCTGGTCCACGATGACGCGGTCACCGACCTTGATTTTCTTGGCGTTGCCGCCGACTTCCTCAACCACACCGACGATCTCGTGGCCGATGACGCGGGGATAGGTGGCGGCGGCGTTGGTGCCGTGGTAAATGCCCACGTCAGAGCCGCAGATGCCGGCGGCCTTGATCTTGACCAGGACGTTGTTCTTGGCGTCGATGGTGGGCTTATCCATATCGATGATGCGAAGATCATTGGGCTTTACGATCTGAACTGCTTTCATGTGTAAACCTCCCGGGTTTCTCATGTACAGAAATGACTTGGTTTCTCTCGTCCAGCGAACTGACATGCTGACATGTCAGTTCCAACATCGTCATTGTAGCATGGCGGGTCAGGAATGTCAACACCTGTTTTGCAATTCATCAAAATAACAAAAGCGGCGATAGTTTTTTGCACATTTTGCATAAGTGTATTGTTAATTATTTAGCGAGTATGCGCCTATTTTTGTGTATTTTGGCAGTTGGGCTTTCTGGTTCCGTGGTTTTTCCATTTACCGCTTGCAGTCCCCTGCCGGATGTGTTACAATAGCAGTAAGCCATCTGGCATACTGACATGTCAGTTACAGAGTAAGGAGCACATCATGCCCAGCCCGACCAACAAAGCGCAGGACAATTCCATCCGGGAGAATGTCTACCGCGTTATCCGTGAAAATATCACCTCGCTGCAGCTGGCGCCCGGCACCACGGTAAGCACACAGGAGCTGGCCGCGAAGCTGCAGGTCAGCCGCACGCCGGTGCGGGAGGCGTTCATCCGCCTGCAGAAAGAGGATCTGGTGGAGATCACACCGCAGAAAGGCACGATGGTCTCCCGCATCGATCTGACCCGTGCCGAGAAGGAGCGGTTCATCCGGGAGAGCCTGGAAACTGCTATTCTGCCGTTGTTTTTGCAGAACTGCACTGAGCCGGACCTGAAAGAGCTGGAGCTTTTGATCGAGAAGCAGAAAGCCTGTTTTACCGGGCTGAAGCCGCTGGAGTTCATCGCGCTGGACAACCAGTTTCATCAGCGGTTCTTTGAGCTTGCGGGGCAGGATTTAAGCTGGGACGTGGTGGCATCCACAAACCCGCACTACAACCGCCTGCGCGTGCTGACGGTGCAGAATGCCGCCACCTTTGACGGCGCGGTGCGCCAGCATGAGGTGATGATGGACCAGATCCGCCACCGGGACATCGACGCCCTGCGCCGGGAACTGACCGACCATGTAAGGAAAATTATCGCGGAGAAGAACGTTTTGCTTCAATTGTATCCTGATTACTTTGCAACAGCTCAACAGGAGATGAAGTTGTAATCGCTCTATGGCTTCCTCTGCGCGACAGAGGGGCCCGGCTGCGTAAGCGGTCCCGCGAAGCGGGTGAGGGAGAAAGCTTCGTATCCGCAACAGCTAAAATTTTTGTCTCTCTCTCCGCCCCTGCGGGGCACCTCCCTCCCAGAGGGAGGCTCCAGGCAAAAACGGCAGACACCTATTACAGGTGCCTGCCATTTTTAATGCAAAATTTTCTTTAATGTTTCTATTAACTTCGGTATCCCGATGGGCTTGCCGATATGGCCGTTCATGCCAAGCAGCAGGAAGGCTGTTGGTGTAGTGCAGCCGGCAGGGGCGACCGATATAACCTATTGCTTATCTGCATTGGGAAAGGGGATGACGGAAAAGACAGGGCGATCGTATGTGGCTGCCTTTTTTAGCCGCCCCGCCTTCAAATGCGGAAATACTTTTGCGTTTTGGAAGCGATGACTATGAATAATGCTTACTCGTCTGTGCGGACACAGCGCAGCGCATACCGTGCCTGGCCGGTCGTGGTACAGGTAAACAATGTCAGGTCCCAGTTGTTTTCGGGCGTTTTGACCGCCATCTCCTCGATTTGGGTCGGCTGCAGGACCTCTGTGTCCGAGACCGCATAGTGCCATGTGTTGTCATTCATATCAACAAAAAGCACCTCTGTCCCCACCGTAAGCTGCGTCAGGGGGCTGAAGTGGCGCGCATAGTTGTGCCCCGCGATCACCAAATCATCCGTATACAGTGAGCCGGAATACCGCCCCGGCGCGATCTTCAGGCCCGGATAGCTCCACTGCTGCATCACGGGCAGCGCCAGCCCGATGGACGGAATAGAGAGATACCCAATATAGTCGCAGCCGTCAATGGTGCCAACAGGCATCTCCGTGTCCGCTGCAGGTTCTGCCGCATCACCGGGATAGATGGTGCGCGGCTCTGCAATCGCTTCCTCCAGCCGGGTCAACACACTGTCGGCTGCTTTTTCTGCGCGGGTACTGTCCCACTGGTTGTAGCCCATAAGCAGCACAGCTGCCAGTAATGCCAGAATCCCAAGCGCGATCAGGGCGTTCCCCAGCTTATTTCTCATTCTGACCACTTCGCTTTTTGAGTACAACACCTGCCGCCACCAGTACAACACCGATCACCGCCAGCACCGGGACAGGCCAGTTCAGCTGGCCGGTCTGCGGCAGTGCAGAAAGCACTTCCTGCGCAGGCGGGGTCTGCGTTGTTTTCCGGCTGGCGGTGCCCGCTTTGGGGTGGGCGTCCACATCATAGACATACTGCCCGTTTTCCATGATCGGCACCGTCACAAGAAAAGGCTGTATGGCGTCATACCCTTCGGCTGCCTGCTTCTGCACAATAAGGTAAAGCCCAGGCTTCAGATCATCAAACACGGCGATTCCGCTGTCGTTGACGGTCTTGGTGACGGCCTGTGCATTCGGCGCCACCTTTTCCGCCAACCGGCTCGCCAGCGTGCTTTCGGATACATTGTCCAGCGCGATCCCGCAGTTTTCGAAGCCGTTTGTGTAGGTAAAGCTCATATCTGCGCCGTTTTTAGAGACACTCGCCACACGGTACAGCGTCAGCTCACCGCCCCGCAAGGGTGCGGCGGTTTCTGTATCACAGAGCAATATCTTAATGGAGCCGATGCGCGTTTCATCAACCGTTTCTGCTGCAAGGACCGGAACAGCGCCCCACACCAGCAGGCACAGCATAAGCAGCAGCACTGCCAACCGATCACGGATGCTTTTCATAATGTTTCTTCCTCCTTCTCTTGCTGCGCTTGCGCAGATGCGGGGCGGCCAGCACACCGGCCAGTGCCGCTAGCAGCATCGGGATGGCCAAAATCGGGGCCACGATGATGGGTTCAATGCGGAATGCATCCGCCGCCACACGGATATGCTTTTGGCTTTCAGCGGTCTCGATCCGCTTGCCGCGCACCAATAGGCGGTGCGTGTTGATGCCGTAGGGGGTGCAGGTCATCAGGGTGACATAATCCATCCCCTCTGTGGGGAGCAGCTGGTCGGTCTCGGTAGGCAGCACAATGGAGATTTGATCGACCTCATAGGTCAGCACCCGATTCAACACCGTGATGGTAAAGCGGTCGCCCACCTCCAGCTCGTCCAGGTTGGTGAACAGCTTTGCACTGGGCAGGCCGCGGTGCGCCGATATGACCGCATGCGTTCCGGCACCGCCCACGGGCAGGCTGCTGCCTTCCAGATGGCCTGCTGCCACCTGCAGCACGCCCTCATCGGTGCCGTGGTATATGGGCAGCTCAACGCTGATTTTGGGGATCGTGATATACCCCATAATGCCCGTGCCGGAGATGTCGAGCGTCTGTGCATAGCCGCCGACCAGCTCCGGTTTATAAAAGGCATTTGGGGTGGTGTTCAGCTGCCGGTTGTACGCATCGGCAGCATCGAAATAGGCCTGATAGTCCGCATCTGACAGCTGTTCTACCTCCTCGGCATAGCCAGCTACTGCGCGGGACTGATGCTTGCGGTTGACAGCATTGCTGACGGCGGGATATAACATCACGGATAGACCCACGAGAAAGATCAATATTAAAATAATTGTGCTGAGGTTCTTTCTCATGGGCTACTCCCTAATGTTATAAGGATCGGTATATGGCGGTAAGCGCCTTTACTTGTTATTCATCCGCTTTTTTGCGACCAGCAGAACAGCAGCCACTGCCATCAGCCCGCCGCCGATCACATAGAAAAGGGTAGTGCCGATACCGCCGGTGGAGGGCAGGGAGGCGCCTTTATTGTTTTCTACCTTAACGCTTACACCCGGTTGATCAACATCATTTACCTTTGCGGTGACGCTTTCGTAATCATCTCCGGCAGCATTATAAGTGGCAGTGATTTTGAACTTTACCGCATCCGTCAGGCGGTTATAGCCTGCGGGTGCTTTTGTTTCATAAAGATAATACTCTGTAGCGTCATCCAGACCCTTAATGGTGATTTTACCCGCCGTCATGACATAAGTCCCTGTGTGACCAGCCGGAGCAACTGTGTAGGAACCGTCACTGTTTTGGATGAGGTTGATTAAGTTTTCAGTCTTGGCCGGCTTTCCATCGTCATCAATCGCGCCCAAATCAAGACCATTTGTCTTGCTAAGAACAAATTTTGCCCCCGACAAATCCTTGTTGTCTGCACCATCGACTTTGTTGACTTCCATCTTGAAAGTCCAGTCATATACGACCTTCTTCGGGGTCTCCGTCTTGGAGTCTTTGTCATGCGGGTTGTTGCTGTACTCCAGATATGCTTTATTGTCCTGCTTGCCGACATCATACACTGCGGCATTTTCATTGAGAATACCTGTGTAGTATGTATACAGTTTATTTCCTGCAGCCATTTCACCATCCTTAATGGCTTGCAGCACATCGATTGTAACTGTGAACTTATTCGTTCCGACAACCGTTACAGTATAATATTTTTTATCCAAATCTGTTGCATCATTTACCTTAATTGTCACATCATCGTTGTCGTTAACTTTCGATGTCAGCCCTGCGGACATTTCATCGTAGATTACATACTTATATTGGGTATACCCGCTCACATCCGGAACAGTCGTGATCGTGCGGAACTCAACGGTGTCACCGATCTGGTTATCGCCGACAACACCCCATGTACCATCATTGTGCTTGATTTGTTTATCCAGCGTTGGCTTATCGCTCTTTGGATTGACTGCGACATCCTTAACTACCTGCAGAATATAGTCGGTATAAACTTCGTCTTTTCCTACGATAGTGTTCTTGATCAGATAATAACCGGGACTAGAAACCGTGATTGAATCCGTACCTGTACCTGCGGCATTTTCGGTCAGATAATTTGCAACTTCAACCGCAAAAACTTTGGCTTCAGCCTCTACCGTGAGTTTTTCCGCCTTGTTAGCTGCATTACCAAGCGCCGCCTGACCATCAGCTGTAACATTATCGCCCCACTGAATGTTGGACAGCGTGTTATCATGCAGGTCACCCTTAAAAATCTGATACGCTGCGTAGGTGCCGGTGCCATTATTGATTGTGATTGTATATGTTGTTGCTGCTTCTGCAAACGCTGGGACGGCCATGGCCAGTGCAAGCGTCAGCGCGGCAAGCAGTGTTATGAGTTTTTTCATGTACTTCATTGGTTTTATGTCTCCTTGCTCAAATATTTTGGTCTGTTTTGTCCACACCGGTGGAGGGGCTATTTCTAATTTTTACCCCCCCCCGAATGGCTGCGTTTGTTGATGAGATATCCTAACATCAGCGCGATGCCCATTATCAGGGCGCCTGCTGCTGTATACGGGGGTGTGCCGGCCGCGCCGGTGGAGGGCAGCTCATAGCTGGGCTTTTGCTTGTTCGTGATGGTAATGGTGCCGCCGCCGGTGACACCGGTTTCGTTGTTTGCGCTGTACTTTACTTCATAGAAGATAAGCGCGTTCTTGTCTGTTTCCAGCTCTTTTACATAGTAGTGATAACCACCATCCAAGGTAATTTTCTTAGTCCAGCCCTCATCTTTTTTCAAGATAACCGGATCTCCGACCGGCTGCGCATCCGCCTTCGATTCTCCCTTGTACCGGTACAGCTGCACCTTAATTTCTTCCACCGGTGCTTCTATCGTGTCATTTTCAGGGCTGTACCAGATTTTGTGCAGGGTCAGGCTGTTTTGTTTGTTGGGGATGGCCATTGTGGCGCGGTTGCCGTTCACGCCCAAAAAGCTGATGCCCTTAATGGTAACTCCATCCGGGACAGTGGTTCCGGCTGCGGCTGCAAGTGCAGCTGCTTTTGCAGCGTCATCCTTTGCGTTGTTGTTCCAGATAAAATAGTGCGAGGTTTCATCCAGTGCATAGTCTGCTGGGGGCACTGTTTCCACAAGCTTATACAGGTCCCCGGTGGCCAGCTGGTTGCTGCCTGCTGCAGGGGATTGCGCAAATGTCAGGTCAAAGCTGCCGTTCGAACCCGTATTCTCCGCCCTAATGTACTCCCACTGACTGCTGGTTTTATTATAGTGGTATATATCAAAGGTTGCCGGGCTTGCCGTGATGGCTAAGTTTGTGGCAGAATCCGTTTTGGCAACAATCAGAACTGCATTGTCTACGGTTGCCGATGCACTGTCTTTTTTCACCGAAACATCATTGTTTACAGTTGTTCCCGCCAGCGCAGCCGTATTTGTAACCGGCATGTCGTTTGCGAGGGTACCCGGATTCATTTTATAAGAATACTCCAGCACCAGGGCTTTCTCGTCCGGCAGAAGGAACTTGTACTGCCGCGTCGATGCGGTTTCTGCAACCTTTTCAACGCGAACGCTGTCTTTGATTTCGTTGCCCTTTGTCCAGTCACCATCTTTCAGGATGTATTCATACACCTTGATAGAATCCAGCATCAGCTCCATGCCGTATTCACCGAAGTGTTCGCTTTTCATCGTGTCCGTAAGCTCGAGCGTATCACTGTCCGGTGCAAGATTCTCTGCGCGGGGGTTGATGCAAAGGGTGTAATTGGCTTGATGGGTTTTTTCATCGTAATTGCCGGTCTTTTCCAGAAGATCCTTTTTCGGGCGTGTGATGGTCATGCCGGACGATGTGGATACACCGTCCCACGTGGCAGTATTCGTATAGGTTTTTGCCTCGAGAGTACGCTCGTTCCAGGCTGCATCATCCAACTGGAGCGCATAGCGGATCTCCACATAATGATCCGTTTTTTTGTCTGGGACGATCAGGCTTTGCAATGTGGGTGGTAAGACCTGAATGGTCAGCTGCTTTGGATCAGAAGTGTCGATCGACCAATAAATATCCCTGCCAATCATAAGGACGTATTGGTTTTCGCCAAGCTTTGTGATGCTTCCCGTATACTTCATGCCGGAATTTGCATCCAAATCCGCCGCAATCATATAGTTTTTAAGAGCCTCACCATCCGTAGCCAGCTTCATGCCGTCCGGGATCTTATCTACCACAGTCAGCGTTTGGTCCTTGTTTACATCACCGCTGCCCAGATTCAGTTTGATGCTATACCAGATGACCTTGTTTTTGGCATAGGTGGTGCTGTTGTTCTGCTTGTACCCAGCGCCGCTATTGTCAGATGTTTCCTTGGTGATAGAACCGATCTTTGTATAATCGTAAGTGCCGTTCCAGCCTTCTTTCCAGGCATTATCGATGTAAATCTCTGCACGGTTCACGAAATACCTTGTGGTATTGTTCGCCATATTCGCCGTGTTTGCCACCGTTGGAATGTTGTTGATGGAGTAGCCCAAGATGCGCAGCTTATCACCGTCCTCCCGGCTAAACTCTAATCTGACGCGATGCACCTCTGTTTTGTCATCGGTAACAGGAGTGCCGCCATCGGGATCGCTATTGCTATTGACAGCTGAACCATTGGAATAGAATGACAGTGTTATCTGTATCCCTTTTTCCTCCGCCTCTTTCCATGTCAGCTTTGTTCCGCCCTCCATCGTCAAGAGCAGGTTGCTTTTGATGGCGGCTTCCAGCTCGGATCTGATACCGTACAGCTTATCATAGCTGTCATAGCTGTCCCGGATGTTATCCACGATTTTGAAGTTTGTAACGCCTGCAGGGACATTGCCTGACACATTCCATGTGACCTTTTGGTTGCCGCCTTCCAGCGGTGTGACAGTGCCCTGCTCCTTGTAAATATTCGCTTTGTTTACACCGGTGGAAACATTGGCTGTCGCGGTATAGGAAAGTGTGCCTCTTTTCAGCGTTGCCTGATTGGTTGCAGAAACTGTACCATCCACCGGGTCCGGTGCAGCCGTTTGATAGGTAAATGTATAAGAATCTGCCGTTGAGTTTTCCGGGAAGGTATATCCGTTGTTCAGGAAATTACTGCCTGAGATAGTTGTTTCAACTGTCCCGTCAGAACTTTTCAGCGTCACCTCACCAACAATGTCCAGCTTTGTGACCTGTGTATCCGTCACCTTATAGCCTGCCAAATCACCGTCCGGATTTTCGACCTTGATGACCCAGTTGATGCGGTGGGTCGCAGCGTCATAGGTGCCTGTTTTGGCAATGCTGCTCTCCTTTACGGTGACTGTATCCTTGGCCTCGTTGCTCTGCAGCGTATCGCTTTTGCCCTGGGCCGTGTTGACAATCGTACCGGAACCGTCTGCGCCTGTCACGGCACCCACAGTTACGTCATAGGTCAGTTTATACGACTGGTTATATTCGAGGGGAGGCAGCCCTGTAATTTCAAAGCCCCTGCCGTCTGCGTTGTAGGTAATTTCGGCACCAGGATAAGCGGAGAGCGGCTGCTCGTTGATTTTGATGCTGCTCGTATCATAGCTGCCGTTTGCGGTATTCTCGGCCAGTTGGTCCGTAATGGTGACCGTCTGGTTATGCGTACCATTTGGGGCATTGACTGTGACGGTGTAGCTTACCTTACTTTTGTCTTCCGAAAGAGTGTGCTCTTTCTTCGTGTTCAGCGAATACTCCGGCTCAATAGTGTAGGTTTTCTCGCCCAGTTTTATCTTGCCGGTGCCCTCGGTCTCAGCGTAATTGATCGTGGTATCAAACTTGAAGGTACCGTTGAACTTTTGGCTCGTATCGTTATTAAATGTAAATGTGACCGTAGGAGAATTTTTCGTAAGCGCAAAGGTACCAATTGTATTACCGTTTGAATCGGTGATGTTTCCTTTCAGATCTTTCTTGGGATAGATGCCCTCCGGCAGGGTATAGGTCGCGGTTTTTTTGCCGTCTTTGAGTGCATCTGCCGGTACCGTGTAGGCGATTTCCACCCGAACCGGGGTGCCGTCCTTAATAGATGCATCGTCATCCAGCGGTTTCCAGACATTACCTTGTTCGATGGAAATAGCTGTACTTGTCAGCAGATTATCCAGCTTTAGGTTTCCATCGTTGTCATACTTAGGGGTTGCTGGCGCTGCGGTCAGTGTATCATCGTCTTCCGCAGCCAGCATTATGGGATCCGACTTTTGCCAAACAATATACGCCACCGCGCCATCTCTTGCCAGAATAGCGTCCGCATCCAGAGAAAATTCTTCAAGCCCGTCTGATGCGTCAGCCTGTGCATACACGCCATACGCATCCAACACACTGATGGCATCGGCAACATCGGCCTCTGCGACTGTCACAGCCGCTACCGCACCGTCCACAGCGCCGGAAACAACGGTCAGGGTCGTGCCATCATGCTCGGTCACAATGCCGATCGTTTCCTCACCGGTGGTATTTGTATAGAGTACGATGTCGCCCGGTGTGGCCTCGCTGCCACCCGGCGTGATATATTCAGGGTGTGTTTTTTCCAATTCCGTGCGCAGCTGAAGCAGGCTTGCACATTGCGGGATGACATCCTCCGGTATGCCTGCATAATGCTGGCAGAAGGCGACAAACATCACATCCCAGTTCCCGTAAGGGTTGCCGTACCAATCGCCGTAGCGTGTGTAGTGATGGGCCTGTGTCAGGGTCTCCCCCAGCGCCTTATCCACCGTGAAGTTTTTGGCGCTCTCGGTGTAGCCAAGCTGCCTCTGTGCGATTTCCGTCATGGCATCGCTCCAGAAGCTGCTCACGCCCTCGCTCTGCTCGTCCCAGTCTGCCGGGGTCTCAACATCTGCGGTTATGTCCGCCAGACATTCCAGCGTGTGGGTATGCTCAGGGAGGGTGCAGGTCAGCACCCTTTGGTAGCAGTCTGCGGTATGGGAGTGAGCTGCCGGCGCGGCCTCACCGTCTTCCCTTGCCGAATCAGCAGGGTTTTCCGGCGCCTCGTCCTCATACCCGCAGACCAGGACCTCGGTATAGCAGGCGTCGCTGTGGGCATGCTCCTCATATCCGCAGGAGTATTCATCGTCTGTCATCGCCGTGCCCACCTGATGCAGCCGCCAGCTGACGGAAAGTATCGTCAGCAGCGCCAGTATCACCAGCACGGCAGCACGGCGGCGCTCCGCATGGCGCACTGCCATTACCCGCCGAATTGCCTTGTCCAATTGATTTCTCATGTGGATTCCTCCATCAGCCTATCCACGAAATGCGGGGCAAAGGCCATACCCTAAGAAATACCTTGCCCACAATTTGACTCTTTTCGACACAGCCGACAACTGTACTCCGGCTGTCGATCGAAGTCGCACGATGGTCGCCCATCACAAAGAAGCGATTTTCAGGCACCTGATACGGGAAGCTGAGGTCACATTCTCCCAGGGCCAGCTCATCGACATACGGTTCCGCCAGCACCTCGCCATTCACCGTGACAAGGCCGTTGCCGTCAATCGAAATCACATCCCCGGGGATACCGATGATTCGCTTGAGCAGCAGCTTATTCTGCCAGTAGAAGCCGCACAGATCTCCTTTTTCCAGAGCATCTGTTTTCAGCAGTACCAGAATATCCTGATCCTGCAAGGTTGGGTTCATGCTATCGCCCGACACCTGCAGCACCGGCAGCAGGTTGGTTGCCAGCAGCACCGCAACGGCCGCCACAACGACCAGCGCATAGACCGTGCTTTTCAGCACGCGCTTGTAACGCCTGCGGTAAGACAGGCGTTTGCGCTCCTGCGTGATCTCCTCCATGGAGGGGATCTCAACGCCCTTTCCGCTCAGTCCCTTCATTTCCAATATGCCCCTTTGTTGTTCGCGGCGGGCGAAAACTCGGTGTCCTGCGCAGGGTACTGCGCCTTGACCGATTCCAAATATTGATCCGCCGCAGCCTGTGCGGCTTCAAACACCCGGTTCAGCGACAAAGCAGCTTCAGCGATGGAGCCGACCTGCTCCATCCGCAGCGTGCGGTCTGCAAGCTGCCGGCGGAGCCTGGCATTCTGTCGTTCCAGTTCCTCCTCGTGCTGTTTGAGCGCGTAGATGATCTCTATCAATTCCATGCGGTTCATCCGCCGCAGTTCGCGTTCTGCCATAGTATATCTCCCTGCGATTTGTTCGGGTCGGCTCTGTGTCTTTAAGCATTGTTGATTGTTACATTGCAAATATTTTACTCTTTATTAAAGCATATTGTGATCGGTATTGTCAATGTTTTTCCCTTTCTATGCAATATATTTCAATTTTTGAGCAAGATTAATATTGTGTCGACCAGTGTTTTTTGCGTCTTTCTTTTGATTTAAAGTAACGCAGCATGTTTTCGTGGTAGTCGCGGACTTCTTTCGGTATTTTGATTTCGATAAAAGCCACCTCCCGTAAACAAAAGCGCCGCTATGCAATCTGCACAGCGGCGTTCTTCATTATAAATATTTCGTATAATTTTGTGTTCCGTGGAAGATTCTGTAAATTTCCACGGCATTTTCTGGTTCATCAATTTTGAAGAGAGCTACATATCTTCCAATCAAGAACTTCCTGTATTCTCTCTGCCGAAGCACTTCGTCGCGGGAGTACCCATAAATTGTAGGAGTCTCTTCCAAACGAAGCAGCACTTCACCAAAATCTTTTACAAACGAACGAATTGCCTGCTGAGAATCGAACTGTCTCTCAAAGTATCGCAAGATTTCTTGGTAATCATCCTCAGCTGCCGGCAGCAAAACGACATTATAACTCATACTTCTTGCTCGTTTCTTTTAGAATATCAGCAAGAGGTCGCCCCATTCCAGCTTCGTGCTGTGCTTCAGCCGTTGCCAGCTTTGCGTATACATCATTCATGATTTGTTGGTGCTCATAGGTTTCCATGCTCATGATAACCATATCGCCATAACCGTTTTTCGTTACAAAGATAGGTTCTGCTGTTTCATGACAGCGTTGGGAAATTGCGTTGGTGTTCTTTAAATCACGAATCGGAATAATTTCAGGCATAGTCTCAGCTCCTTTTGTGGCTCTATTATACCACAAAAAAGCCACGGCTGCAACTCACAATCCCATAATTTCTTTTACGATGCGGTCACAGCCTTTGATGGCTCCTACCAGCACCAGCAGGTTGAACGTCAGTTCCCCAACGTAGGTTCAGACAGCCGTAACAACCGATGCACTGGTATCCACGGCGGGCGGACCGGACGAGATGGCGGAGAAAATAATGCAGGACAAGGCAATCACCACGCCCTGCAAACACACACCCGCATAACTGCGGATGAAATTCTTGCCTACGCTGCTGGTAGGCTCACCCACGAATGTGGACAGCGGAATCGGCGCAATGGCAGCGTACATCCACAGGCTGAACATTCTGCCGTAGACCGTGAGGATCATGGTGAAGGATAAGACCGTAATCAGCAGCCCGCCGATCAGCGTGACTGCCCACAGCGGAATGCTATCCCAAAAGCCCACGTTGTTGATGCACAACTACATAAACAAAAAAGCAGGGAGTCATCCGTAAGAGGATAACTCTCTGCTTTCTTGTAAAGCCTTTTCTGCACAAGTTTGGTGTCAATGTGGTGTCAAATCAGCCAAACCGGGTTGATAAAAGGCGTGGAATCAATGCTTTTTAGTCGATGGGCTTCATCGTGGGGAAGAGGAGGACGTCGCGGATGGAGGCGCTGTCGGTGAGGA
>ERZ1026874.475-NODE-475-length-25120-cov-17.237263_pt1 | contig 25120 bp, 19 predicted proteins | sample MGYA00380167_ERZ1026874 | MGnify/ENA primary metagenome ERZ1026874 (study PRJEB33269, sample SAMEA4719803) | human gut metagenome | biome: human-associated habitat; feature: organic feature; material: feces | place: Cameroon | collected 2013-10 ...
ATATGAGCATTATTTTTAGACATAAAAGAATTTAAGAGGTTTTTCAGTGCCCTCACAAAAACGTACACCTCTTTTTTGTTTAGTATATCGCAGTTAATTTCTTTAATTGTGCAAAGTGAGCAACTCTATTTTGGGCCATGCGCCCAAACGATAAGGTACACCCCCACCAACCCCTATGGACACAAAAAGTTGTTGGTTCTTTTCACGATAAAGTCCACCCCACTCTGGCATAAACCAAGCAGCAGGCGAGAATCTACCTATTTGCATTTGCAAACCATGCGTATGCCCCGAAAGCGTAAGTGCTACATTTTGTCCAATCACACCATGGCGCCAATGCCAAGGATCGTGACTCAACAATATGGTGCAAGCATTCTTAGGAATGCCCTCAATAGCCTTCGACAAATTGCCTTGCGAAGTAAAAGGACGTTTGCCAATGTTTTCGACACCTGCCACATAAAGGGTATCGGCACCACGCACAATAGGATGATGTGCATCGAGCAACACGTTCCAACCCATAGCACGCTGTATGCGAACGATACGTTGTACCTCAGCCTTTAGTTGTGCAGGCGTTAGTCCGGGCTGATACATACAATAGTCATGATTTCCCAACACAGAATATACGCCATCGGTAGCTCTTAGCTTTTTAAGTGTTTGCACAAAAGGTATAGCCTCAGCCGATGCCATGTTAACCAAATCTCCCGTAAAGACAATAAGGTCGGGGTTCTCACGATTTACACTGTCAACAAGAGCTTGCATCAGCGAAGTGTCACCCGCATAAGTACCGAGATGGAGGTCGGATATTTGCACTATTTTATATCCGTTGAAAGCTGATGGTAACTGGCGAACTCTAAGGTGGTTGCGCTGCACCTGTAAGTGCTTCCACCCCCACCCTGTGCCATAGACTTGAAGGGCAGCCATAAGCACCGCGAGTGTGAGAGACACTGTACGAAGCATGGGCAAAGCTGCCTCATTGTGCCAAATAATGCCACGTCCCACAAGCCATGTAACCATAAACACCGCCTTGGGCACACTCACACAAATAATGAGGATGAATGCCCACTGCATAAGCAAAGAGGCTCGCACATGGCACATCAATAATATCATACATGCCAAGGCTATAACAGTGGGTAAGACTACTAACACAGTGCGCCATATACTTTGTTCACGGGTAAAATTCCACCAGATAAACAAGTCGGGCAAGATGAGTAGTATCAGGAGTAAAAAGAAAAATCGGAACAAGAGAAAATATTTAAGTTTTAAGTATTATGTATTATGTGGCTGCCGCATGAGTAAACTACACTGAGAGCGATAAGTAAAATGTAATAAGTGGCTGCGCATGATGTAAACAATAAACAATCTGCTTATTTCACCACTACTTGCGCAGCCACTTAAAACTTAATACTTATTTTTTACTTTTGGTTTTGCTGTTGCTCTTGTTGCCACTTTTCGCGAGCGAGCTCTTGCATATCGGTCACACGGTCTTTTTCATCGACAATTTCTGTGCCCAACATGGTTTCGATTACATCCTCCATGGTAACAATGCCACGGAAACAACCATACTCGTCGATAATGATAGAGATATGCTCTTTCTTAGCAAGCAAGCGTTCCCAAATTTTTGAAACATTGTCAGTTTCTTGGAAGGTCAGTACAGGACGTATGATGTCTGAAAGACGAAGGTCGAACTTGTCCTCTGCCAACTTTTCGAGAATGGCTTGACGAAGCACGTAACCCTTAATATAATCATCATTTTCCTCATTATAAACAGGAATACGCGAGAATTGGCGGAAAGCCTCGTTACGATAAAACTCGCGCAAAGTCATACTTTCTTCAGCAATCTCAGCTACCGAACTTGGAGTCATAATATCGCGAGCACTGATGTCATCGAGTTTCAACAAGTTTTGAATCATGCTATTCTCTTTCTTCTCGAACACACCTTCTTCAGCACCTACATTTACCATTGCCGAAACCTCCTCACGGCTCACCGAAGCTTGCTGCTTCTTGCTCGAGAAGATGTGCGTGATAAACTCAGACATGATAACCAAAGGATAGGTAATGATAACCAACACATGGATGATACGTGCACAAGGAATGGCTATGCTACGCCAGTAAGCCGCACCGATGGTTTTAGGAATAATTTCTGAGAATACAAGAATAAGCAGTGTGAGAACTGCCGATGTAGCAGCAAAAAATTGGCTACCAAATACCACATTGCTCTGCGCACCGACACCTGCAGCACCCACGGTATGCGAGATGGTGTTGAGCGAAAGAATGGCAGCAATAGGTTTGTCAATGTTCTGCTTGTATTTTTTGAGCAAGGGTGCTCCCTTACGTCCTTCTGACTCGAGCATTGAAACAAACGACATCGGTACAGAAAGAAGCACCGCTTCAAGAATTGAACAAAGAAATGAGATGCTTAGCGCACCAATAAGATATAGGAGTAATAGCCCCATGAAAAAAGAAATTAGTTAAACAATGCCCCATTATCGCCTTGCTAATATTTACTTGAAACAATTTGACCACAACCGTATGTTTTTGTGCTACTAATTGCGTGGGGATAGACGCGCCATTTACCATTTAGAGGAATGACACACCTATATTGTTTGCAAATATACGAAAATAATTGGAGTTCAACACATTATTAAACTATTAAATTATAGTGAAGAATATTTCTTTGCAAAAGGAAAGGCTTTTACACCTCACTTTTTAGCCCAATCTGCAACCTGGGGCAAACAGATTGGGCTAAACACAAGGGTGGTTCTAAGACTGCGAATGTAAAAAATCAAAGAATCATTCTACAATCAAGTTTATCGCGCATTAGTTCTTTCGACAACTTTTTAGATATTCTCTAAAATCTTCGCGGCTACCGTTAAACACATTGACATCCACCTCACCCTTTATGCCGTTTACACGTCCATAAGATGTGAGTTGCCAATGTTGCAAACGCACAAAAGGCTTAAATTCACTATAACGGGCTATCCAAGTGTCGTAATTGCGCACAGCGGCAGGTGCTTTTGCCAAATGTTCATTTACAAAACGCTGTCCCACATAAAGCACAGGACGCTTGCCACATTTACGTTCTACAGTCCGCAGCCATACCAATACCTCGCGGAACAAGGCAACATCACCCCCCATCTTATTTATTTGTGCATCAGTAGGTTCTATATCAAGCACTGGAGGAAGGTCGTTCGCCCCAATCCACGACATTTTTAAGAAGTGTGCTGCTTGTTGTGCTCCCGAACTGGTTGTTGAAAAGAAGTGATAAGTGCCTACAGCAATGCCCCGTTTACGCGCTTGCTGCAAGTCTGTCGCATAATACTTATTATAAACCGTGCGTCCTTCGGTCGATTTGATATACATATACGACACGGGATAATTGACTGTGCCATGCACACGGCGTCCTGTTCCTAAACTCGTAATACGAAGGTCGTTCCAATTTATCGTAAATTTTTTGCCATCTTTTTCGTGTTGATGACGCGAAATATCAATGCCATACACACGGTCGGCAGTATACACCATGCGCTCGCCCATAAACTGGTTTTCTTTCCATTCACCACAATGCAAACCTATGCGTTGGTATAAAGCCAATCCAAAACCATGACGCTTGCCAGCAAGCCATTCGCCCTGGTAATAATCGCCATTCGCACAATACATCACGCCCTGTCCCTGGGCTTGTCCCACACTATCAAGTTGCCCCACATACATGCCTTGGCTATCCATGCGTTTTCCTTGTTTCAAACTATCGTTGTGCCACACACCCTCATTTTTTGTTCCGTCGGCAAAGAAGAGCACACCATATCCCTCGCGCATCGCACGTTGATGGTTTACTTTTTTACCATTGGTTTGACCTTTATAAATCACCGAATCGGGCAAAGAAAGACTTACCATGCGCCAAACCTCAGCCGAGGATTTAAGTGTGTTTTTTTGTGCAGATGCCCCACTGTGATGCGGAAATAAATTATGCTTCCACCACACAGGCCAACAATGCACTTTCCACAAAAAATGAGCTATCATAAACGAGCCCACACGCTCACTGCCTCGGCGTATGCCACACAAATGTCCCGAACGATTCACGTAAGCCCCACCCTCGGCAGCAGCATAAATCGTGTCGTTCTTAGGGTCAATAAATTCAGCCTGAGAATTAAGACATTGGCTTCCCCAATCATTAAACGCCAATAAACGCATACGCATGGCACGTGCCCCAAACCTATAAACCGAAAAACGTTGCGCCCCCATAGGCAAACACGACGAGTCAGACTGAATAAGCATCAACCCACTATCGTGAGCTTGCAAATGGGCAGGTATAGGTTGTGCAGTGGTAGGAGTGGTTATACTTGCTTGCATTTTAATAGAAACCTTGGGCATAGTTTTGTGTTGCAATGCACGTTTTAGAATGGCAATAGCCGAATCTGTGCGAGCAACACGTTGCAACACCTCTTCGCGACGACTCAGCACCTCATTATAACCATCGTCTATCACTGTATGCTTGCGAGCATAGTAGTCAAATTCATCTATTTCTTTCTGATACAACTTTTTGTGCAGTGCCATAATCGAATCGAGGGCACACAAACGCTCATTAACTTCTTTTTGCGACAAAGTATAACTATATCCCAATGCCAAACCATCGCTTGTAAGCACATCTCCCTCATTCGAAACAAACACACCCGACTGACTAACCATGGTATCTACGTCGGCAGGCAGGGTACTTGCCATTTGTAAGGAATCGTTACAAAGCGAGACATACAACGTATCTTTCTCATTGAATATCAATTCATAACAGCTTTTTGCATCCACACGACAAGCACAATCCTTGATTTTATTCTGTGAGTTGGGAATAAACACAAACAGCACAATGGCAACCATCAACAAACCGAATATTACCAATGCGGATGTTTTTATTTTTCGTTTCATTTTCTGCATTATTTTTTTGTTTTGCACAAAAGTACTACAAAATATGGGCAATACAAAGCCTAATTGCATAAAAGTTTTTAAGATTTATACACGAAGATATGAACTTTGTTTTGTACCTTTGCAAAGAGATATTCCACCCATAAAAACATCATATTTTATATGGCAAAAAACAAAACACTTTCGAAGATTAGAAAGTTCATAAAAAGTCTTGTAGAAGAAACTGAAGAACAAGAGAACGAAGTCGAAACAAATGTAGATATTCATGCTGCAGTAGAATGCCTAAACACCGCACTTAATTATCTTCAAATCCATCCAGAAGAAAAAAAATCCGACGACTACGTATTCTACAGATTTGTTTTTCAAGCAGGTTATTTCATTATTGAGTTTTGCGAAGATTCACAGAGCACGTTCAGAATCACCTTTCCCAATATCGCCAGCTGCCCTATTGAAGAAATCAATATGGTTCGCGCAGCTTGCAACAGAGTGAATATCAACAATATTCAAATAAATGCTTATTACACAGAAGGAGATGAAAACGATATTGTCGTTAGCCTTACATGCGATTTACCCCGCATAACCGATATACGCGACATGGTGTATGCACTCCTTACGGCTTTTCAGAACTGTTTTTCTGCGCAAAAAGGATTCGGTATGCTCTATGACGACTTTAAAAAGAATTCTATAAGCAGCAAAATTTCCGACCTCGAATACACTCAATTTACAAACAGGCGTATTAAAAATATAGTGGTTGAAACTGAAATTTATAAAGGTTTAGACAACGATACTTTCGACCCTGATGCCACTGTTAGCGATGTTGAAATGTATGCACTCAGCACTTGGTTAAAAACCTATAACTTGCTGCCGCCTACATTCCACAAATGGGTAAAAATGGAATGCGAAGGTGATGATGGTTATCACTTTACTACGCAAGATAGCGATACCATCCACAACTACTGCATAGTTGAACCCATTGTACATAAAATTGGCGAAAAAGATGATCCTCAAGCAAAAATTGGCTTAATAAAATTAACCTACACGCGCACTTTGGGCGAAAATAAAGAGGTTGATAATCGTCCACACCTCATGCTTATTGCACTCGAACATGTGATGAGTGAGAATAATATTACGTATATTCGCATAAATGCGATGTCACCCGAACGTCGCGCTGTGAACGATCGTAATTTCAACGCTACAAAACAAGACGAGCTACTCACTGCACGCACAATGATGATTGCCGTTGATTATAAAGACGGAAAAAGCAAAGGCACTGAATTTTCTTATATGTGGAAAGATGCCATCGACAAAAAACGCGAAGGCAAGACCGATGAGTGGACCGTAGAGCAAAAATTTATTTACGATATCACATCGCCCAATACTGCCTACGACCTTTATTGGGGATATAAATTATTTGGACAAAAGCGCTACTACGAAGCCTCTTTACACTTTCACCGTGCATGGAGTCGCATGAATAAGCGATACAACCTTTTGGAACAATTGGAAATAGAAAAATACAACGAAGTAAGTTTCATGTTGGGCGAAAGCTACCTTAAAATGGACTTATATCCACAAGCTTTTTTCCATTTTGACGGCTTAGCAAAAGAAGGCAACATAAAGTTTACTGCCGAACTCATAAAAACGCTCATGGCAGCCAACGACTACCGTGCCTACGACCTCACGGACCAAACACGAATTTCTTTGCGAATGTTCCTTGACAATGCCCAAAAAGAAGAAACAGAAGTTGATGAAAGTTTATATCATTTCTACGACTTTGTTGAGCGTTGCCATGTGGTGCTTTCTATAGACTATCATTATCTTGATGCTGCCGAGAACGACTGCAAAAACATGATTCAAGAAAACCGCAACTTAGACTTTGCCCACAAAGAACTTGAACGCATTCAAAACATGCGCAATAGTGGGATTGAAAGCATAAAACGCCCTGAAGCGCCCAACAATCCGTAATGGTGTATGGGGCAGAGAGGCTCCTCTTAATTACGAACAAGAAAAATCATACAAAAAATACAATATGCCACTAATTTCTCCTTCTCTTTTATCTGCCGACTTCGGCAATTTGCAACGCGACCTCGAAATGATGAACCAGAGCGAATGCGACTGGTACCATCTTGACGTGATGGATGGTGTTTTTGTACCCAACATCTCGTTTGGTTTTCCTGTAATGCAAGCTATGGCAAAGCATGCCACAAAACCCCTTGATGTTCACTTGATGATTGAACGCCCCGAAAAGTTCATTAAAGAAGTGAAAGCCCTCAATGCCAAAGTAATGAACGTACATTATGAGGCTTGCACACACCTTCATCGTGTGGTACAGCAAATCAAGAATGAAGGCATGATGGCAGGTGTTACACTCAATCCGCATACCCCCGTGTCGCTGCTCGAAGATATCATTGGTGACCTCGATTTGGTTATGCTTATGTCAGTAAATCCTGGTTTTGGTGGACAAAAGTTTATCGAGCACTCTGTAGAGAAAACACAGCGTTTGCGCGAACTCATCGACCGCACAGGTTCTCATGCCTTAATTGAAATTGATGGAGGTGTAAATCGCGAAACAGGCAAACGCCTTGTTGAGGCTGGTGCAGACGTATTGGTAGCAGGTTCTGCTGTTTTTAAGGCTGCCGACCCTGTTGAAGAAGTTCGCATTCTCAAAAACCTCTAATTTTTTTTCAAAGAAATCCCTTAACACACAAAGAAATAACATGCTTACTCCCATACTCAACAATACAGAATTTGTAGAGCTAATGAAAGCCATTCAGCAAAGCAAACGCATTGTAGTATGTGCACACCGAGGTCCCGATGGTGATGCCGTAGGTTCTTCGTTAGGTTGGGCAGAATACCTCAAGTCGCTTGGCAAACAAGTAACTGTAGTACTACCTAATCCCTTCCCCGACTTTCTGCGTTGGTTGCCCAATTCACACCTCATTCATTTTTATGCACGTCACGAAGCGGCAGCCACACAAATCATTAACAAAGCCGACCTTATCTTCTGCCTCGACTTTAACGGACTTTCTCGTCTGCAAGAAATGGAAGGAGCCGTGGCACGCGCTAAAGCCGACCGCATACTCATCGACCACCATCTCAACCCCGATCGTAATATCGCCAAATTGGTTATTTCGCACCCACAGATGAGTTCTACCAGCGAACTTGTGTTCCGACTCATTCTGCAATTAGGTGGATTCGAGGACATGACACAAGGCATGGCAACTTGCATCTATACGGGTATGATGACCGACACGGGCGGATTTACTTATAACTCTAACGATCCCGCCATTTACGAAATCATCTCCATGTTGCTCACAAAGAATATCGACAAAGACAAGATATATCGCAATGTGTTCAACGTCTATTCTGCAGACCGCATCCGCTTAACGGGTTACATTCTTTACGAGAAACTCAATTTTTACGCAAACAACCGTGCCTCTGTTTTCACCCTTACGCGCGATGAAATGAAGCGATTCAACTTTATTCGTGGCGATGCCGAGGGCTTGGTAAATATGCCCCTACAGGTTAAAGGTATGCGCTTAAGCATCTCCCTGCGCGAAGACACTGAGCGAGATGTAATTCGTGTGTCACTTCGTTCGGTCGATGATTTTCCTTGCAACAAAATGGCAGCCGAGTTCTTTAATGGTGGTGGACACCTTAATGCCTCGGGTGGCGAACTCCCCTTCCCTCTTTCTGAGGCAATAAAGACCGCAGAACGCGCCATTGAAGCCTACGAAAATCTTTTGTAAACAAACAGACTATTTCTTATAGCAGCTCATTCCGCTTAAGAATAGCACAAGATTGCCAGGTATAAGAAGAAGGGCTTATCCCCGAATCTTATACCTGGTTTCTGTTATCAAAACAATCCTTGCATTTTTTACCCCTAAAGTACAAATGTCATTCAAGTTCCTCTAAAACCATGAAGCATAATTATAATTCATGATTTTCACTACAAAAAACACTATTCTCATCGCAAATATTTGGCAACACACATTTTAATATCTATATTTGCGAGCAAACGCTTCTTTACTCCGAAGTGTTTTAAACTATTGTTTAACAAAACATTTCATCTCATGAACGCTACAAAATTATGTCTCTATTCTCTGCTCTCGACAGCTCTATTATTAAGCTCAGCAGCTTGCAACTCTAAAAAGGAAGACCCCACCCCTGCCACAGACTCTACTGCTAAAGCGGTAGATGCTAACGCCCAAAAAGCCGCAGCCGAATCCGAAAACGCAGAAGCTGAAAAGTCCGCAGCAAAAGGCGACTTAATAGCTTTTCAGTTAATGGGCAACGTAAAAGAATGCAAGTGGACCGAAACAGAGGCCCAACCAAGAACCTATACTTTCGATGAGAACGGACACCTCACCAAAGTAAACAACAAAGCTGTAAACAAAGTCTTCACAGACATTAAGCGCGATGAAAAGGGTAGATTACTCTCGTATTCCGAAGATCATCCCGACGAATTTTACGGAGAAAATATCAGCTACACCTACGATACACAAAACCACTTAAGCACATACGAGTACAACGCACCCGATTATACTTGTAAAACCACCTATACTTACAATGACAAGGGACACGTAGCTTCTGTCATTAACATACACGACTACATGGATGAAGGTCCCGAAAAAGAAAAAATCACCTATAACTACGTAAGTTTCGACAAACAGGGCAATTGGACCAAGCGCAATAGAAAACAAGACGATGGTTTGGTTATTACCGAAACACGTACCATCTCTTATTTTAAATAACCCTTAGAATAAAGTTAGAGAGAAACAAAAAGTGACTAGTGACCAGTGACCGCATAACTTCCTGATAATCAGAAGTTACGCGGTCACTCGGTCATTCGAAAAATTTCTTAAATTTTGTATATTGCCATTTCTACCAAAACAAGCAACTATCTTAAAATATGTATAAATCAAGTTCATATAGAAACAAGAAATAAGCAATATGAAGTCCACTATAAGGGAAGAGTTATGGGGGAGTAACAAGCCATTTTAGCAATGGAGCAATTTTACTAAAATTGCGAGGTGTTATTTGTTAAACTTTTTGTTACACTTTAGTCTTCGAGATGTCTTCGGAATGATATCGGGATGATATCGGAATTCTAATCACCGAATTTGCTCTGCGCAACAAGATAGAAAGGTTCAGCAAAGAAAAAAACGAAAGTTTTGCTTAAAGACTGCATGTTATTGCTTTTTTTAGTACCTTTGTCAGAGTAATTACTGACAATTAATCCGCATTCAGCCATGATTACAGAAAAAGACAAGGATTTGCTACGCCAAAAGGGCATTAGCGAAGAAAAACTCAACGCGCAGTTGGCATGCTTTGCCAAGGGTTTCCCCTACTTGAAACTCTCTGCTGCTGCCAGCATAGAAAAGGGCATTCTCAACCCTAACGAAGAAGAGGTAAAACACTATCTTGCAGCTTGGGAAGGCTACACTGCCGATATGGCTCATAAGGTTGTGAAGTTTGTGCCTGCTTCGGGGGCTGCAAGCCGCATGTTTAAAGACATGTTTGCCTTTGCCGATGCCGACTATGACGTGCCGACAACCGACTTTGAGAAGAAATTTTTTGAACGCATTCATGATGCTGCTTTCTATGCTGACTTGGATGCAGCTTGCCAACGCTTGCACGGAAAGGGCATTGATGCTCTGATGGCAGACGGCGAATATAAGGCTGTAGTTCGTGCCATGCTCGGCAAAGAAGGACTGAACTATGGGGCTTTGCCTAAAGGTTTGTTGAAGTTCCACAGCTATGAAAATGGAGCACGTACACCACTCGAAGAACACTTGGTAGAAGGTGCGCTCTATGCTCGCGAAAAGGATGGCACGGTGAATGTACACTTTACGGTTTCGCCCGAACATCGCGCACTCTTTGAAGCTTTGGTGGCTAAGGTAGTGCCTGGTTATGAAACTCACTTTGGGGTAAATTATCACGTGAGTTTCTCAGAACAGAAACCGAGTACCGACACGGTGGCTGCTAACCCCGACAACACTCCCTTCCGCACAAAAGATGGTTCACTGCTGTTCCGTCCAGGTGGACATGGTGCGCTGATTGAAAACCTCAACGACATTGATGCCGATGTGGTGTTTATTAAGAACATTGACAACGTGGTTCCCGACCGCTTGAAGGACGACACTGTGAAGTATAAAAAATTGCTCGCTGGTGTACTTGTTGAACTCCAAGCACAGGCATTTGCTTACTTGCGCAAACTTGAGAGCGGCAAATATACGATGGACGAACTGCGCGAGATGTTGCAGTTTGTACAGAAAAAACTCTTCACCAAGAATCCTGAAACAAAGATGCTTGAGGACACAGAGTTGGCTATTTATTTGCAGCAGAAACTGAACCGTCCCATGCGAGTTTGTGGTATGGTGCGCAATGTGGGCGAACCTGGTGGTGGTCCGTTCTTAGCTTATAACCCTGATGGCACCATTTCGTTGCAGATTTTAGAGAGTTCACAAATCGACATGGACGATCCCGAAAAGAAAGCCATGTTCGAGAAGGGTACGCACTTCAACCCCGTAGATTTGGTTTGCGCCATTAAGAATTATAAGGGCGAAGCCTTTGACCTACCTAAGTATGTAGATCCACAAACAGGCTTTATCTCGCACAAGAGCAAGGACGGCAAGGCACTTAAAGCACTTGAATTGCCAGGACTTTGGAATGGTGCCATGAGCAATTGGAGCACAGTGTTTGTGGAGGTGCCTCTTAGCACTTTCAATCCCGTTAAGACGGTGAACGACCTTTACAGAGAACAGCACCAATAAAAGGGTGCTATGAAAGGACGCTTCTAAAAATTTTAGCTTTCTAAAAAAGTAAATTGCACATACTTCACCCCTGCCCTCAGCATGAGGAGCAGGGGTGGAATATGCTTTACCAAATATTCTAAACATACACATGTTACAAACACTAATCACACTGTTCAATACTTTTTTGCAAGCAGGCGGACTTACCATTGGCGATGGTTATGCATGCGTTGCTCCGCTCAAAAAAGCCATTGTTAATAAAAATGGTTGGATGACAGAGGAGGAGTTTGCACATCACCTTGCTGTGGTGCAAGCCATGCCCGGCATATTCAACGTAAACTTTGCCACCTATATGGGTCGCCAAATCAATGGATGGAAAGGCAGTGCGGTGTGTTTATTAGGCATGTTGTTGCCACCTTTGGTAATATTCAGCATATTTGCCACATTCTATAACGACTTTTGTGAGATGTCAGCCATTCGGGCTTTTTTGCGTGGTGCACGTCCTGCTATTATTGCATTGGTGGCACTGCCTTGCATACAACTTTGGCGCAGTTCGAATGTATCGCTCAGCACGGTGTGGATTCCTATTGGTGCAGCCATAGCCATTGGTTTGTTAGGCATTTCGCCTAGTTACATCATTTTAGGGCTTACGGTGCTTGCTGCCATTTATGCCATATTAGTTTATTCAAACAACGAGTAAGGGGATAAATCGCCAAAACTCTATCTTAAAACAAAATTAAAGATCTATGTTACTGTTCTTATTCCTTCTTCTCAGTTTTTTACAAGTGGGCTTCTTGGGCATTGGTGGCAATGCCAGTGCACAAGCCTTGCTCGAACACGAGGTGATTACGCTACACCATTGGCTGACACCAGGTCAAATGGCAGACTTAATGGCTTTTTGTCGCATACTTCCTGGTGGAACGGGCATAAACACTGCTACACTTGCCAGCACACTTGCAGCCTCATCACAATTTGGTTTTTGGGGAACACTCTCTGCCAGTATTGTGTCGTTAGTTGGCTTGGCTGTGCCCTCTACCATTTGGACGGCATTCTACACCACATTACAAGAAAAAGAGCAATATAAACGCTTTTTTGACTGCGCTATGGTGGTGCTTCGTCCGTTAGTGCCAGGCTTAATTGCAGCTGCTGCCATTATGCTTATTCGCACCGACACCTTTGGTTCTCCCTCTACCGACATGTGGGAGGTGGGCATTAGTGCTTTCCTATTTATTGCCACACTGATTGGCGTGGGCTATTACAGAATTAACGCGCTGTTTATGATTGTGCTTTGCGGACTGGCTGGTTGCTTGCTTTATTGATTTTTTTGAGGGGAAGAGGGGAATATTATATTTGTCGTAAGTTTTAGGGGAGGAAAAGGGAACTTACGACTTTTTTTGAATAAAGTTATCTACTTTTTATCATATTTTACCTGCACACGCATTTTTTTTGTCGAATTTCTGTGCATATATAAAACGAATGCACTATATTTGCCATGTGTAGCACACAAAAAAAGCAATATTCACTATCTAAATTCACACAACATGAAGCATTTTGCATTGAAATCCATCTTTTTGTCGTTGGCTCTGTCGCTGACAGCTTTGCCCTCTGTGGCACAAAGCATTCAAAAACTCACGATAAAAGTACCTAAGGTGACACGCTTTTTGCAAATCAAAAACGAGGGTGTAAACCTTCGCCGATTGCCGAACACCACATCGGGTAAATTGATGATTTGGAACTCGGATGGTGGTTCTTACGATACCTATGCCAAACTATTTTATAGCGACACGGAGGCTGCACGCTTCCGTCCGAACCGTAACACAGGAGCATACATTGAAGCATATCATCCACAAAAGGGAGAAGTTATGATACTGAATCCGCAAAAGAGTGAAGCACAAAATGGTTGGTACCAACTGCAAATCACTGCTCCTGAGTATGCAGGTAACCCTGGACAAGCTAACACAAAATTGGCTTGGGTAAGGGGCGACTTTTGCAAGGTGGTAGACAAAGTAGAACCTAACGACGACCAACTGGGCGACCTTGAAGTACTTATCCCCGCATGTGATGTAGAGGGAACAAAGCAATTAGACTTTCACATTAAAAATGGTAGTGTGCGAAATGGAGGCGCCTATAACAATGTGTGGTATGAGGTAAAATCCTTAAACGAAGACGAGATCTATTTTGTGCAGTTTGTGTACGTAGCAGATTTTTTGTATGTAGCAAGCACACGCATTCCCATTGAATACGACGCTGAACAAAACGAAAAAATTTGCCTTAAAACGGTTGTTGAAGAAAATGATATGGGTGATGCAGAAGATTATGAATACCTCAAGGCTTTCGTTAAAATGCCACGTGGCATGAACTCGTTTCAAGCAGTAGTAAACTATATTAATACTTGCCCCGATGAGGTTTTTGGACAAATTATATCGACTTTAACCCCTGATGGTGTGATGCCTGCAGACCAAGTTTATTTTATAGGAAACGATGGTCGTAACTACAAAGTTGACTTCGAAAGCAATGTGGCAAGCTCCATTGCATACGACACTTATTACTATCCCTTGCACAGACAACAATAGGAGTTGCTGAAAAAAGGACCTACCCAAATACGCTCGCTGAGCTAAGCGCATATTGTCACTTCGATGTAACAGTATGCGCTTTCTTGTAATAAAAATGTAACACGAAAGCAATCTTTTTAGAACATTATTTGCGACATTTAGGATAATACACGTAACTTTGCAAATATCACGTTATACAATATAAAAAATACTACAAAGATTTATGAGCTTTAACCTTCCAAAAACCGACAAAAAAAGAGTAGTCATTGTAGGCGGCGGCTTTGGCGGACTTAAATTAGCCAACAAACTGCGCAATAGCGATTTTCAGGTGGTGCTTGTCGACCGCAACAACTATCACCAATTTCCACCACTGATTTACCAAATTGCTTCGGCAGGTATTGAACCTAGCTCTATTTCTTTCCCCTTCCGTAAGATTTTTCAAAAACGCAAGAACTTCTTCTACCGCATGGCAGAGGTGCGCTCTATCTTTCCTGAGCACAAAATTATTCAAACCTCTATCGGTAAGGTAAAATACGACTATTTGGTGCTTGCAGCAGGTGCTACAACCAACTTCTTTGGTAATAAGAATGTGGCACGCGAGGCTATGCCTATGAAGAATGTGAGCGAAGCTATGGGTCTTCGCAATGCCTTGCTCGACAACTTTGAACGTGCACTGACTTGTGCCACTGATAAAGAACGCCAAGAGTTGCTCAACGTGGTAATTGTGGGCGGTGGTGCCACAGGTGTAGAGATTGCAGGTGCATTGAGCGAAATGAAGAATTTTGTTTTGCCTAAAGACTACCCCGATCTGCCCTCTTCGTTAATGAATATCTACCTTATTGAGGCAGGTCCACGCTTGTTGGCTGCCATGAGCGAGGAGTCGTCTGCGAAAGTAGAAAAGTACCTTCGTACAATGGGCGTTAACGTGTTGCTCAACAAGATGGTAACAGACTATAAAGATCACAACGTGATGCTTAAGGATGGTAGCAGCATTGCCACACGTACTTTTATTTGGGTGAGTGGTATTGCAGCACAGCCCGTGGGCAACCTTGATCCTTCGCACTTGGGCAGAGGCGGACGTATTGTTGTGGATGAATTTAACCGTGTGCCTGGACTCGAAGACGTATTTAGCATTGGTGACCAGTGCATTATGCCTAATGGCGACAACAACTGGCAAGGCGGACACCCACAGTTAGCTCAGGTAGCCATTCAGCAAGGTAAAAACTTGGCTAAGAACCTTAAGCGTTTGGCAGCAGGCAAGGAGTTGAAGCCTTTCCACTATAAAAACTTAGGCACAATGGCTACTGTAGGTCGTAACCGCGCCGTCGCAGAATTTAGCAGCATGAAGTTTGGTGGTTTTATGGCATGGTTCCTTTGGTTGGTTGTTCACTTACGCTCTATTTTGGGTGTGCGCAACAAACTGATTGTGCTCTTTAACTGGTTGTGGAACTACATTTCATATTCACAGTCGTTGCGCATGATTATCTATGCTAAAAAGGCACAGGAGGTTATTCAACGCGAAAAACGATTGGCATCAACCCACTGGGGACATGACTTGCTTAGCGAGGGTTCTGATGATCCCAATAACACGATTGATGAGGACGAAGCTAACTCTGCTACAAACAACAAGTGAGCCAACATAAAAAAGAATTGATATAGCTAAAAAATCCGTGGTAAGACGTGAAGTCTTGCCACGGATTTTTTTAGTAATTGGTGATAGGCAATATTCTTTTGGCTAGGATGTTCAAAATCCATGATTTTTTCGGGTCTCCTCTCATACCTGGCTTTATTTTACCATCACATCATTTTTTTAACTGATACAGATTTTGAAGCTACTTTAAATCTCTGCCTCCTCGTCTGTATTCTTTTTACGATATGTTTCCCAAAACGCTTGGAACTCCTTACCCTCATAGCGTTCAAAACAAGTGGCTGCGGTTTTAGCTGTGCGAAAACCAACTTCTATCACCTGCTTTAAGTCTGTAATCTCGCCCGACTCAATGCGGCGTTTAAGTTCTGCCACACGATAACGCATGATGTATTCGTGAATATCGTTATAACCTTGAGAACGCAAACTCTGCAAAGCCATGTGTCGGTTAAATCCTGCCAATCGGCACAGACGCTCACGATTAAAATTACAATCGAGATAAGGACTGTCATGTTGCATCACATATTCCATCATCTCAAAACGATGCAAGTTAGCCTCGTTAAAGTCGTCAACTTCCGACTGCGTAATTTCCTCGCGCGTAGGTGGTTTTTCTACCTGGCGGAAATCAGGATAAGAAATAGCCTCAACCGTTGGACGCAATATTCGGAAGAAGAGGAACATATTGACCAAAGTGAAAAGCAATATGTAAATGGTCAATAAAACGAGGTTGAACTCTATGGTTATCACCACAAAGAACAAACTAACAATGCCCAATGCCGCACCATACGCCATAAGGTCGCTGGGCAACTGCATGCTTCGCACCAAACGATGTGGCAAACGGAATATATTGGCAATGTAATAGCCCGAAAGCAACAAACAAAGAATGCGTAACACGACATCGCCCGATAGCCAAAAATCTACGATATCGTTGATGGTATACACATTTGCCAAATTACTACCTGCCGCGGCACCAATGCTATAGATAAATATAAGCACCAAAGCAGGCACGGCATATCCCCACATACGTCCCCACTGCAAATAACCGGGCATGCAAAGTCCCAATGGATAAATGCTTTGCAAATAAGAACAGGCAAGCAAATAAATAAGGAGCACGGGATGAAGAATGCCCAGTTGGGGAATTGCATCGTGCGTGGCTACAAAAAATAAGCCCGCGCAATACATCATACAAATGAGCAACATAATCCATGCTTGCGATAAGAACTGCACACTGCGTCGCGACAAATAGAACAACACAAGACTCATCATAAGATGCGCCGCAGCAGCAAATTCTGTGGTTATTAATATAAGTGTATGCATAAAGATTGGATATTTTGTGGCAAAGTTAATGTATTTTTGGCAAAAGGCTTAAATTTGCATGCAAAACAAAGCATTTAATATGAACAAACAACTACCTCTTGAGGATTTTTTTCGCAATTCTGAACGCACGGGCTATCAACTCTCGCCCGATGGCACATACATATCTTACATGGCGCCCTACAAGGATCGCCTCAACGTATTTGTGCGTCGCATAGGCGAAACCGACACACAAGCCACACGCATTACACACGAAACAGAACGTAGTGTGGCTGGCTATATGTGGGCTGACAACCAACGCCTACTATTTATGAAAGACACGGCAGGCGACGAAAACTATCAACTCTATGGAGTGCGCCGTGATGGTAGCGATGAACGTGCCTATACGGCATTTGAAGGTGTGAGAACCAGTCTGATAGATGACCTTGAAGAACAACAAGGTTATGTGCTTATTGGCATGAATCAACGCAATCCTGAAGTGTTCGACCCCTACCGCCTTAACATCGAAACAGGCGAACTGACATTATTAGCAGAAAATCCTGGCAACATTCAAGGATGGATGACCGACCACGACGGACGTCTGCGTGTAGCAACAGCCATTGTTGACGGGGTGAACACACAAATTCTTTATCGCGACACAGAAGAGGAGGAATTTCGCCCTGTGCTCACCACCAACTTCCGCGATGTAGTGAGTTTTATGGAATTTACACCCGATAACCGCGAGGTGTATGCTGCCACCAACCTAAATAGAGACAAAACGGTATTGGTGCGCATGAATCCTGCCACGTGCGAGGAACTGGAACTGCTCTACGAAAACGAACACTACGACATTTCAAGTATCAGCTACTCGCGCAAACGCAAAAAATTGCTCAGTGTTTATTGCACCGGACACAAAGAGCCCGTGCGCTACTTCTTTGATAAAGAAGAGGAGGCACTGCGAACTCGCATAAAAGCGCACTTTCCCGATCAACGCTATGGAATTGCTGACACCGATAAGGCTGAGCGCTACTACCTTGTGTATGTAGGTGGCGACCGTACACGCGGTGCCTATTGGTTCTATGATGCTGAAACCGACCAAGCTACGCCCATTGCGCAGTTAGCTCCTTGGATTAAACCCGAAGAGATGAATGCCATGTTGCCCGTAAGTTACCAAACTCGCGATGGATTGCACATTGAAGCTTACCTTACATTGCCCAACGGACTCACACTGCAAGAGGCTAAAAATTTACCTGTAGTGGTAAACCCACATGGAGGTCCTTGGGCACGCGACTGTTGGGGCTATTCGTCGGAAGTGCAGTTCTTAGCCAACCGTGGTTATGCCGTGTTCCAAATGAATTTCCGTGGCTCTACGGGTTATGGACGCCATTTTTTGGAAGCCAGTTACAAACAATGGGGACTAAAGATGCAAGACGACATTACGGATGGTGTAAATTGGCTCATTGAGCAAGGTATTGCTGATGCCAAACGTATTGCCATTTATGGCGGTAGCTATGGTGGTTATGCGGTTTTAGCAGGTTTAACGCTCACCCCCACCCTATACGCTTGTGGTATTGATTATGTAGGTGTGAGCAATCTGTTCACCTTTATGAATACCATTCCTCCGTATTGGCGCCCCATGCTCGAAATGATGTACGAACAAGTGGGACATCCCGAAACTGACAAGGAACAATTGGAAGCCACATCTCCTGCACTCCATGCTGACAAAATATGTGTACCCTTGTTTATTGCACAAGGTGCTAACGACCCTCGTGTTAATAAAGCCGAGAGCGACCAAATGGTGGATGCACTGCGCCAACGTGGGGTTGAAGTGGAATATATGGTGAAAGACGATGAAGGACATGGATTCCATAATCAAGAAAACCGCTTCGACTTTTACCGCGCTATGGAAAGTTTCTTGAAACAACATTTGTAAAATTAGTTTCTAAGTAGGTGTTCATTTACTTAACCCAACAACACAAAATAGGTTCGATGAAATTCTGGGGATTGATCATAGGGGTACTGTTGTTATGCAATAACCTTTGGGCACAACAACCAAATACGAAGCAGACCACCGCGGAGCAAACTACGGCTGAGCAGCTATTCAATAAATTTAAAGCTGCCGCCCGCTTCGACTATAATTTTCCACGCGAAAAAGTATATCTGCACCTCGACAATTCAGCATATTTTGAAGGCGACACCATTTGGTATAAAGCCTATGTAGTGCGTGCCTCCTCACTAAAGGCTACCACACTGAGCAAAGTGCTCTATGTGGAACTGCTTAACGCTGACGGACAAGAAGTGTTGAAACAAACTCTGCAAATTGATAGTTTTGGTACTGCCCAAGGTGCTTTATCATTGGCACTGCCCGTGCATGCCGGCTACCACGAGGTGCGTGCCTACACACGCGAGATGGTAAATTGGGGCACAGAGGCTTGTTTCTCGCGCGTAATTCCTGTATTTACGGGGAAAAATCCGCAACACAAACAGGCACAGACACTCAACAACGACATCACACAACTCTCTATTCCCCAACCCGATGGTTACAATGCAGGCACATTAGGAAGTCCGCGTCCCTATGACATGAAACGACAAAGTGCCCGTTTACTCGACTTTTATCCCGAAGGTGGAGCACGTGTGGAAGGATGTGCACAACGCATTGCTTTTAAATTAACCGATGGACGTGGTTTGCCCGTGGATGACACCCTAAAAGTGTATGATAGCAATGGCAAACTTTGCACCACCGCTCTTGCCGAACACGAAGGTATGGGCGACTTTGTGTTGCCTCCCCATTTTAACCAAGGCTATGCAACATTGGCTTCGGCACCCACTGCCGATAAAAAATCAGTTGAAAGCAAAAAACATTATCCTCTACCCGATGCCACAGGGCAATATGCCATGCTAACAGATGTTGAGGCTGACGGACTGGTAGTGCAAGTGGCAAGCGGCAAGCACACACCCTTAGGACAACTATTGGGCTTGGCAGTGTTCAACCGCGAGAATGTTTGCTACTTCGACACACTTACCCTCGGCACTGCGCCCGAAGAACTCTTTATTGCACGCCGCGCCTTGCGTGATGGTGTCAATCGCATAGAACTCTTCAATGCTGAGGGCATTAGTCAAGCCACACGCATGGTGTGGGTTCCCTTTGAGCATACAGATAGCATTCGTTTTGCACACATTGATGTAAAACAAAATGCTTTGGAATATGACGCTTACTCACCTGCTGTTTTATCCATTAAAGCACAAACAGCCACAGGCAAACCCTTAGCAGACTGCACCCTCTCGGTTGCCGTACGCGATGAAGCAGGCAACATCCTCTCTAATCGCGATGGGGGAATTGAGGGCTACATGCTCCTTGGCTCTGAAGTGCGTGGCTACATCCACCGCCCCGACCTCTACTTTGAACGCAACGACGCTGCACACCGACGCATGCTCGACTTGCTGCTTCGCGTACAAGGTTGGACTGCCAACACTTTTAACGTGATGTGTGGGGCTGAAAAATTTAATTTGCAACAGCCCATTGAGGAAAAACTTATTCTGCGAGGAACAATTTACAAAGACAACGAAAAACAAACTCCCTTTTCAGACATCAATTTAGATGTGCGTGCCTATGCCTACGAAAACGGAAACATTCTGCCTAGCAGCATTGAGGGACAAGCCACTACCAACCACGAAGGCAAATTTGCTTTTGAGTCGAACGTAAACTATGAAGGCGAATACCTCACACAGTTTACCATGCGTGGGGGCAATAAAAATAAAAAAAAGTGGAGCCGACTAACCATCGACCGCTGGTTCTCGCCCAAGCCTCGTCCTCTTTTTACTCCCGAATTAACTTTGAACCTCTATGATGGGTCTGACAACCAAACGCGTATCTTGCTCAATGCTCACCCCGAAGCACCGCGCACCTTTGAGTGGAAGGACACTTTGCAGAAAAACGTAATAAACATTACAAAAACTGCCGAGGTTGTGGCAAAAGCTAAGCAAAAGTACAAAGGGTTCACGGGTAACCGCTATACTTGGAAAGGGGGGGAACGTACAGGAATGAGGAAGACTACGAAGTATTATGACGTGCAAAAAGAGTACGAACGCCTTAAGGACTTAGGTCGTGGGTCAAAAATCAGTATATTCGAGTTGCTAAGTCTGTTAGACGAGAAAGTCTCATTCGACCGCTACGACTTAATGGACAATAGCAGTTTAATTGAGAGGCTCAATGCCGAAGCAAACGAATTGAATAACAATTCTCCCAACGGCTCTTCATCCAACAGCAATACAACCAATGGCAAAGCCAACGTGCAACAAAAGAAGGAAAGAATGGAAGATGTGGCACTCAGCACGGTGAATTACAAAGGTCATGAAATGAAGGTGTATATTGACAACTCCACCTCTTTAGAACATTTGAGCGACTGCGAGTACTACAAGTCTATAGCCTTGGCGCGCGACAACAAAAGCATCGACAACATTACAGGCAAGGAATATACAGTGAGCGAAAGTCAGTTTGAGTTATATCTCTACTCGCAACCCGATTCCTACCGAATGCGCAACCGCAAGGGTGTGGAATATCGCCACATTCAAGGTTTTAGCAGCCCCACTAAGTTCTTTGCTCCCAACTACCGCAAGTTTGCCCTTCCCTCAGACAATGACACGCGTCGCACACTACATTGGGCACCACAAGTCACTACGAACTCGGACGGAGAAGCCCACATTATTCTCTTTACCAATGCCCGAAAAGATGGTACGCTCGATATCAGCGTGCGAGGCATCACTCCTGAGGGTATTCTAATAGAATGGAACTAAGGCGAATTTATCATGCAAAATTGCCATGCAGCAACAGACTAATAACTTACATTAGCCCATTGCCGCATGGCAATTTTACATATTACGATATAAATTACTTAACTTCTACGTAGCTAGCTAAGCGCTTAGCTTTATCTCTCACCTCATCAAGATTGGCATCGAGGGGAGCATTGCATACAACCACACCCATACGGCGGTTTTTACGCGTTGTAGGTTTGCCAAAAATGCGAACATCAGCATCTTCTTCACAGGTGCGTTCAAGTCCGCTATACTGTGGTTGCTCGTTACTCTCGATAGGCGAAAGAATCACAGCACTGGCACCAATGCGCATCTGCTTTACGCAAGGAATGGGCAAACCAAGCACTGCACGCAAATGGAGTTCGAATTCATTAAAGTTTTGTGTACCAGCCAAAGTCACCATACCTGTATCGTGCGGACGAGGTGAAAGCTCTGAAAAATACACGCCATTCTCATGACTCAAGAAGAACTCAACGCCCCAAATACCTGCACCCGTCAAGGCACGAGTAACCTTCTCTGCCATACGCTCAGCCTCAGCCAAATGTTCAGGTGCTATATGGGCAGGTTGGAAACTCTCGCGATAGTCACCACCCTTCTGCACATGACCAATGGGCGGACAGAATAAGGTAGGACCATTTTTCTGCGTAACAGTGAGCAAGGTAATTTCGCTATCAAAGTGAATAAACTCTTCAATAATAACCTCCTGAATGTCGCCACGACTACCACCCATCGCATACTCCCAAGCATGCTGCAAGTCAGCCTCAGTCTTTACAAGCGACTGACCCTTGCCTGATGATGACATCAAAGGCTTCACAACACAGGGGAAACCAATCTCCTTTGAGTGCGACACCAACTCATCATACGACTTGGCATAAAAATATTTTGCCGTTTTCAGGCCGAGTTCTTTAGCTGCCAAATCACGAATAGCCTTACGGTTCATTGTGATGTTTACGGCACGCGCAGAAGGCACCACCTGTATACCCTCTTGCTCAAATTCATAGAGGCGCTCCGTACGGATTGCTTCAATCTCGGGCACAATAAGGTCGGGATGATGTTTTTCTACCACACGTTCCAAGGCTTCGCCATCAAGCATAGAGAACACCTCGAATTCGTCTGCCACCTGCATGGCAGGAGCACCTGCATAGGCATCGCAAGCAATCACATGCTGACCCAAGCGTTGGGCTGCAATGGTAAATTCTTTACCCAGTTCGCCTGAGCCAAGAAGCAATATCTTTTTCATTTTTAAGGAAAAAATAAGTTGTTGTGTGAATTAGGAAAAAGAAGGACGAAGCGTTTGAAACACACGTCAAGCACTTCGCAGTTTCTTATTTTTAGGGCAAAGTTACACTTTATATGCTTATTATAATAATAAATGCGCAACAAATTTCTAAAATTTCCATACCACGAACTTACGATTCGTTGTTTTGTGAAAATATTTTTAAGTAGGTATTCAATATTAGTTTACTCAAGCTTCGGATTTAGCCAAGACGCCCTGAAAGGGCAACAGCACATAGCCCAGGGCAAGCGAAGCGACACCCTGGGTCAAAGCATGTTCGTTAGTGACGCCCTGTAAGGGCAGAAGCTTTATATATATTTTCAACATCGAATGCTTTTGCCCTTATAGGGCGTCAGTTCACAACTTTCTTCTCAATAGTCTCGGCTATCGTGCTTGCCATAGTGCGTGCCAAATCTTCGTTGTGAGCTTCAGCATCATAAAAACGCGCAAATGCCATGACATAAGCAAGTTGTTTACTGTTAGGACTGCTTTTGTGAGGAGTAAAATGGGGCATAGGCTGTGGGGAGTTTGAAATTTTCAAATAAGAAGGATTCTATATTTTCAAATAAGATGTATCGAAGGGGTATAAAAATGTATGTTGTAGCACATTTTTTTCAACCCCCTTTTGACTTTATAACGCACTAAATCGCATTTTATTTCATTACGCTCTAAAAAAAATACATTTTTCTCCTATTTTTTTATTATTCATTTTTCTTTTTGATTTTCAGTACATTTAGCTCACAACACGCACTTATCCAAAATAAAAAATTGCATTTTTGCACAAAAAAGTTTCACTAAAAGTTTGGAGGTTTATAAAAAAGTAGTACCTTTGCACTCGCAAACGAGAAACAACGACACTCGCAACGCCAAATGGCGCGATAGCTCAGATGGTTAGAGCGCATGATTCATAATCATGAGGTCGACAGTTCAATCCTGTCTCGCGCTACTTCAACAGACAATTACATTTTTGTAGTTGTCTGTTTTTTTTATTATATTCTCGTTATGAATTTGCTAATAATTCAGTCATAATTCCGTACGAAAGCAGAACGGAGGCAGATCAAATAAACTTTAAACAAAATCCGCATCAATACCCCATTTCCAGTTCATGAAACAATGCTATTAGGATGTTGAGATATAAATACTTGTGTAATATTATAATATTTCATACATTTGCAAAAAATACAAATTATGAGAGGTGTTTCATATTGTGCAATAGCTTATGCACATTCAATAGGGTTCGATACTGCTATGCAGGTTGGAACATTTAATGGTTGTCCGCTATATATTTGCAAATTTCTTCATGCAAAAGAAGAACCTTGTACTGGATTTCCACAATACGTTATTGTAAAAAATAAAGAAGCTATTCCTCTTACGTTGGAAGAAACAATGATTATTTTAAGAGCAAGGCGCAAAATATAATTTTTTATTATTATCTTTGCGACAGAATTGGAAAAGGTGGTATGATTCCTAATGTCGATATATTGAGCGACGCTGGACATATCACCTTCATTTTTTTACTTCACCCGAATGTTGCAAGGTATTTCTATTCCATTTTTACAAATTTCTGTTTTGCAGAGCAAAATATACTTTTTTGGGGTCACCAGTAAAACCCTGTGTTTGATTATTTGAGTTAGATTAATATTTCACGCGCCAGCCTCACCCCGTTAGGGGTGATATAAGGTAGCCAGGTATGAGAGTGAGGGGAGGCTTGTCCCCCTCACTCTCATGCCTGGTTAACACGGATTACAATATCAAACTACGCACGCCTTTAGGTGTGCGATTGGGCCTAGGCGAACAGCCGTTTTCATAGGACACGCATGTTTTTGGGAGTAATATGTTTATGTAGGATTATGTCCACCAATCACACGCCAATCATAACCAAATG
>ERZ1026874.476-NODE-476-length-25098-cov-20.859402_pt1 | contig 25098 bp, 25 predicted proteins | sample MGYA00380167_ERZ1026874 | MGnify/ENA primary metagenome ERZ1026874 (study PRJEB33269, sample SAMEA4719803) | human gut metagenome | biome: human-associated habitat; feature: organic feature; material: feces | place: Cameroon | collected 2013-10 ...
GCTATGGAAATCTGCCCCTTCGGGGCGTGCTGCTTAGACTTTTGACACACCCTCTCCTACATCCAATAATATTTCTGTTATCATCCCAATAGTTTCATGACATCTGAAGAACGACAACAACAAATCAACACTCTTGTCGAGCGTCTTCGTGAGTTAGATTTAAAGAAGCGTGCAATGGACTTTGTTTTGCAGGATTTCCTTGAGCAGCGTAAAAAGGACGCAGAACGTTTATCCAAACTTGATGAAATGCTTTCTCGTGTAGAGTCTTTGAAAACATCCATACAGGAAGAAACCAAGAAACGCAAAGCTGCAGAACGCAATGTAGCATATTTGGAAGCAAAGTTGAAGCGTACAGGATTAAATAAGTGATAAAGTTCAATATATAGGCACTTGCAAAAGTGCCAGTACAAAGGGCTATGCCCTAAATTTAGTATTAACGTGTGAAAATGAAAAAACAGGTTTGGATATATTATACAGCCATAGTTGGAGCTCTACCTATTATTATACGAGCTATCACAGCTTTATTTATGGCAAACATATCAATTGATATGTTCTTCTCACCAATAGATTTTGTGTTTTTCGGATTAACGCTAAATCTATCTTGCATAAATGAGATGGAGAATGTGAAAGAAGGTGATATGGATTCAATATACAAATTGAAAAATAACTTTTGGTCAATCATGAGCTTGATATTCTTAAGCATCAATTTAGGATTTCTCTATGTGCAGGAAAATTCTGATACAAAAATATTGAATACTTTTACACTGAATACAACTTCTGTGTTACTCTGTATATTGTCATTTGGACTTAGTTATAAGTTGATCATTAAACTTAACACCCATTCAGATGAATAATATTAGTTTAATATACCTAATTACTGTTTTGCTTTTCTTTGTAATTGCAGTAATTAATATAATTATTTCGATAGTGAGATATCGGAAAAAGAATATTCAAAACTATCTTAGCAGTAAAGAATCAAGACAAAAGAGATTTGCAAATGGAAAATAAAGAAAGTAGCAAGATAAAGTCGTTCATATACCTCGATGAAGACAAGATGTATTCTATCTCTTCGCAATTGTTTGAGGGCATGACTCAGTACATATTGCAAGAGGAAATAGAAGGTCAAAACGATGTAAATAGCCAAAAAGGAAATTTCCTTTCTGGTCGTTTTATGGCTGACATGATGTTCCAATCAAGAAGTAAATCAGAAATGCGTAACCTTCATGACTTCGCATTTAATCTCTTTGAGAAGGAATTGGAAAACCGTGGAATTCTATATGACGTAAAATGTAATGATAATATTTCTAATTTGCAAGATAAAGGTTTTGTTAGAATACGTGGTAAAATAATTTTTTGTGATTATTCACGTATGCAATATATAATTGATAATTTCAATAATATAGGTCGTGCCTTAGGAAGGTTGCAAGGGGAAGCTTTCTATAAGCAAATAGAAGAGCTGAAACAAAATGCTAACGAAACAAGAGATAGGGAAAAGCGTCACAGACAACAACAATATGGTGAAAAGCAGATTGAAGAATTTTTGAAGAATGCAGGTCTTGTGTTGGATGAGAAATACGTCAAGAACCTATCTACAGTTATGAGATTCGGTTATCAAGACGGATTTGAGGCTCGAATTATATTAGAAAATTCACCATTATTATTCTCTGCAGTGATAAATCTACAATGTCTGAAAGAGAATGAGAATGTGTTAATCTCAAAGTATTCGCGAATAACAGAAAAAGAATTTACTGTTATTGGTGTGATCACTCAAGTTGGCAATCCTAAGCCAAAGATGCCTATTACCGAAGGTGCGGATATGAAAACTGCGACACAAGGTATGCATGAAATGATTGCCAATCTTGAAATGCAATTCAACGGACGTTCTTCAAACGAATGTATAATTGACCCTATTGCTATTTTTACCGAATTGTAGTCATGTCTATATCTATTCGAAAAGATTTTCGTAATCCCAGTGTTAATTGGCAGATTAATCCTGCTCGTAATTGGAAAATCAATCCCTTGCGTAATTGGCAGATAAACCCTGCTCGTAATTGGATGATCAATCCCTTGCGTAATTGGCAGATTAATCCTGCTCGTAATTGGATGATCAATCCCTTGCGTAATTGGCAGATAAACCCTGCTCGTAATTGGAAGATCAATCCTTTGCTCAATTGGGAAATTAACCCTTTAAAAAATATAAATGCAAGCCCTTTTAATCCAACATTTTGCGGATTATATGTCATCAGTACAGCAGGCTTTACATGTGATTTCTATTTGATTAAATCAGAAATACAGAATGTAATGTTAGGATATGATGAAGCAAATAATTTATCCTTTCTATTAGTGGGGGAGAATAAAGTTTTTTCCATATATACGATGGCTCTTGAATATGTAGGTTTTTTGTGTCCTAATAGTCAAGAAGGATATAATTGGTTTGATTTAGGTGGAAACTGGCTATACTTTGTGGTGTAGTTAAATATGAATAAGGATTCTTGTTTGGATAAAGTCAAAGATTTAATATAGCAGTCAAACTCAATCATTGGATTTTGTGTAGTTGTATAAACGTTTGAAAATTAAATCACCAAGTAATTATGAATAAGTACAAGATAATAGAAGCAAGAAACAGAACCTATGATATATATAGGCGTTCTGCTCGAAAAATAAGCGAATTTGATAGTGCTGTACTTAACGTCGAAATACATTATAAACTAAATTTTAACACAGGAGTTAGCCAAACTAAGCCATTGGTTGGCAATACTGTATTGAATCCAAACGATAAGTTGTTTTGGTATCATAAATGTCTCAATCGAGATTGTACAGGTAGTGGTTTCTTCCTAACTGACGAAATCTTAGAGGCAATAAGAACTCATAAAGTTGTTGAGGGCAAAAAATACTGTGATGGCAAAGAGGATTGGAAATATCTAGATGCCTCAGGATGTTCTTGTGAGACAACTTTATATTATAATATTACCCCTATATTCAAGTAATCAGTAAGATTTGCAAATTCTAATAGATATGAGTAAGCGCTCAAATTAGGGCTTAAATTAGAAAGAAATCACTTGTGTGTAAAATGTATGTAATCGTCAATAAACAAGTAAAATTTTTAACCTCTCAATATATAGGCACTTGCAAAAGTGCCTATGCAAATGGCTATGCCCAAAATTGAGCACTAACATTAGAATCAACGGATGATACTGTGGAAAATTGAGGCGATGTCTCATCAATATGAGCATATGCATTAAAAATACAAAACATATATAATTATTAAATTAATGTAGAATGATAAAGTTAATTCGTTTTATAAAAGATCTATGGGCTAGACGTTCTAGTGAAGCTCTTATAAATTATTATAGATCTAAAGGTGTTAAAATCGGTAGTGGTTGCATTTTCCGTTCAACTAAACACACTAAAATAGATTTGATGCGACCTTCTTTGATTACAATAGGAGATAATGTCGATATGAATGACTATTTTACGATTATGGGACATGATTTTGGTCATAAGGTCTTTCTACCGCTCTTTGGAGAGTTTCTTAGTTCCTCAGGTGTTGTAAGTATTGGAAACAATGTTTATTTCGGAACTAATGTTACAATCCTTAAGGGGGGGGGTGATTGGTGATAACTGTATTATTGGTGCAGGTTCGCTTGTAAACAAACCTATACCTTCTAATAGCGTTGCTGCAGGAGTGCCTTGTAAAGTAATATGTACTATAGAGGAATACTATACAAAACGTCAGAATCAGTGGATTGATGAAGCTATAACATATGCTAATGCTATTAGAGAGAGGGAAAAAAGAGAGCCAACAATTTCTGATTTTAGACCAGAATTTGGTCTTTTTGTAGACAAGCATAATATAGATAAGTATGAACTTGCACCAATAAAGATGCGCCTTAAAGATAAATATGAATATTGGCTGGAACATCACAAAGCTCCTTTTGATGGATTTGAGGATTTCCTTAGAAAATCAAAAAAATAAATAATGTATCAATCAAGTAATAAGACAATAGCAAAAAATACGCTTTTCCTATTCTTTAGAACACTTTTAGTAATGGGTATCTCCCTATATACATCGAGAGTTGTGCTTGCTGTTTTGGGAGTTGAGGATTTTGGTATTTATAATGTAGTAGGAGGTGTTGTATCAATGCTTGAATTTTTAAACAGTGCTATGGTGCAAGCGTCACAACGATACTTAAGTTTTGCCCAAGGTACAAATAATTTGGATAATCAGAAAAAAGTATTCTCTACATCTATTTTAATTCATGCAACAATAGCTCTAATTGTTGTGTTCTTATTAGAAACTATTGGACTTTGGTATGTGAACAATAAAGTGATACTACCGTCTAATCGTCTTTATGCTGCTAACATAATCTACCAAATTTCTATTCTTGTATTTTTGAGTAGAATTCTTGTAGTCCCTTATAATGCTAGTGTAATAGCACATGAGAAGATGAATGTTTATGCCTATATTAGTATAGCTGATTATATTCTTCAATTGGGACTTGTTTTATTATTAAAAACAATTTTATATGATAAACTTATTGTTTTTGGAGCAATGATGTTTTTGGTTGCATGTTTACATTACATATTATATGTTATTTATTCTAAACACAAGTTTGTTGAATGTATATTTCATTGGTATAATGATAAGAGTCTCTACAAGGAGATGTTTAGTTTTGCAAGTTGGGCATTTTTAGGAGGAGCAGGATTTATTGCAAGAAATCAAGGAGTAAATCTTGTTATAAATCTATTTTGTGGACCTGCAGTAAATGCTGCGCGTGGTGTTGCATACCAAGTAAGCGCAGCTATTCAAACTCTTATAGCCAGTTTCCAACAATCAATGAATCCACAAATCACGAAACGCTATGCTTCTGGTGATTTAGAATCGATGATGCTGCTTGTTAGAGCAGGTTCGAAGTATTCTTTCTTACTTCTACTTATTTGTTTTGCTCCAATTATTGTCCGACCAGAATATATACTTAGATTGTGGTTAGGAAATGTACCTGAATATGCTGCTGAATTCCTTGTTATGGCTGTGATAATGTCTTTAGTTACTTCTATGGATGGTACACTTAACACTGCTATGCAAGCTACTGGTGACATTAAAGTTTTCCAAGTTGTAGTTTCTGTTATAATGATTTGTGACATTCCTTCTGCTTATTATTTATTAACATTAGGTATTGAACCATATCTTGTAACAGGTGTATCTGTTTTTACAGCTATATTATGTTTATTGGCTAAATTAATAATTCTTAGAAAACATATAAAGTATAATTTATTAGACTTCTTAATGTCAATAGTGTGTAGAAATTTTATCATATCTATAATTGTTGTTATATTGTTCTTTGGCATATCACATTATGTAGGAGATTCCTTTTTAGGCTTTTGTGTACTATACATTTTATCTATCATTTTAAATGGTCTTATAATACTCTTTTTAGGTTTTAATACATCAGAAAGAAGATTTATATTATCTATGATAGATAATGCTATTTTAAAATTTAAACAAAAAGTTTTATGATTGAAAAAACAAAGTGTATGTCTAAGGGTGTAATAATTGCGTCCATACTATTGGCACTGTTTGTAGATGTCAAGATTTTGAATCTGATAGTTATTGTTGCTCGTCCATCATTATCTGGAATTTTTATGACAATGATGTATGCAGTGGTGGTTATTGGGCTTTTCTTTACCGGATTGTTCGTTCAAAAACGAGGTGTTGCAAATCTAATGTTCAGCCATATTAGCATTTGTGGCATTTGTGTAATTTGGTACGTTATTACAAGTACATTTATAGCTACCCCATCGGTTAATATGCAATTATTTTGTATTTTTACGGTAGCAGCATTTTTAATACCAGGTATTGTTTGTATAGATATGCACATTTTCCTTCTGACGCTCATTATTCTACCATCAATAGGAGTTGCGTATCTTGACAAGATTTTCATTAGTGAAATACTTGAAAAAGGTGTTGTATCAATGGGTACCTGTTATGCTTTGCTTGTACCAGTTTTAGGAAATCTTGTATACCTGAGATTTTATTATAATAAAGAAACTGTATGGATGAGAACTGTAATGTTGTTTTTTGCAGCTATTAATTTCTATTATTTGATACAAATGACAATGTATGGCTCACGAGGACCTGTGTTATGTGCATTATTATTGGTAATAAGTTTCTTCATAGTCAAAATAGATAATTATGGCAAAGTTTTAATGTATAAAGGACGAGTCTCAATATTCATTATTAGTATAATAATTCTATCATTGTCATTTACAACAATCCTACAAGTTTTGAGTGACTTTTTAGCTACATTCGATATTTCGTTAAATGTAATAGATAAATTCCTTTGGTTAGAGGATGAAGGAGACATAACCAACGGGCGTGATTCTTTGTCATCAATTGTTTTGAAGTGTATAATGGAATCTCCTATATTAGGGCATGGAGTGTCACAATTCCTTAATAATACGGGTGTTGTTTATCCTCACAACTTTATTCTTCAACTACTTTATGACGGTGGTATTATATTAACTTGTTTGGTGATAATTCCAATAACAAAAAATCTTAAATATAAAATTGGAAAAGTTTCTGAAAGTGAGTTCATTTGTCTGTTATTCTTGTTTTTTGCATCTGTTCCAGGTTCATTGTTCTCCGGTGATTTGTGGAATGCCGGTACACTTTGGATGTTTTTCGGATTTGTATTAGCAAAAAATTCTGTAATTAAAAAACAAAACACATATTAATTTAAAATGAAAGTCCTAACAATAACTTGTCACAGACCATATAATTATGGAGCTGTGTTACAGGCTTATGCTCTTCAGCATTATTTGGAATCAGTTGGAGTTGAAACTTCAATTATTGATTATTTTCCTGACTATCAAAGAAAAAAAACGAATGTAAATTTTATTGTCAAGTTAATTTGGTATTTGTATCGTATGCCAGATTTCGTAGTTGGTAAGCGTGTGTTTGGTAAGTTCCTAAAAGAGAATATTCGATTAACAAAGCAATATAAGACATTAGATGAGTTGAAATCATGTCCTCCAATGGCTGACGGTGTTATTGCTGGAAGCGACCAAATATGGAACTATAACATTCATAAAGATGACACATATTACTTGACTTTTGTCACGAAAAACTGTTTTAAGGCTTCTTACGCAGCTAGTATTGCACAGGACAATATACCAACTGAACTGAAACCTTTGTACCAAAAACGCTTACAAGGTTTTAAAAAGATAGCTGTAAGAGAAAAGACAGCAGAACGATTGTTGGCTAATTTAGGTTGTGATAATGTAACAACTGTTCTAGATCCTGTATTTCTTTTGTCCGCAGAGGAATGGATATCGAAAATTGCAGACTCTACTTTTAATGAAAAAGGATATATCTTAATGTATGCTTTTAACTGTACAAAGGAAATAGCAGATTACGCAATTGATTATGCAAGAAAAAATAATAAAAGATTGTTTATTATCAATACAATGATCAATGACTATCGTTTCCAATGCGATCATCATTTTTGGAACTGTAGTCCAAATAGGTTTGTAAGTCTTTTTAGACATGCAGATGCTGTTGTTACTAACTCATTTCATGGTTTGTCGTTTTCTATAATATTTAAGAAGCAGGTGCATGTATTCTCCAAGCATACGGGTGGTAATAGCCGTCTCTTCGATATGATGAAAGAAATAAATCTTCCTAATTGTAAGGATGGTGTAAAAATAGATTACAAAGAAGTATACAAGATTTTAAACAATAAAATAAATTATTCTAAATCAGTTATAACAGAAATATTACAATAGTTATGGAAATAACACCATTGATATCAGCAGTAATTCCGACTCATTCTGGTTCGCAAATTATATGTAGAGCTGTAGACAGTGTACTGTCACAAACTTATCCCAATATAGAAGTTGTTGTAGTAGATGACAACGGCAAGGGTACGGCTGAACAAAAAGCTACTGAGAAAGCGATGAAAAAATATGCATCAGACAATTGGGTGAAGTATTTTGTTCATGATGTAAGTCTTCATGGCTCTGCTGCACGTAATACAGGAGTAAAACATTCAAGTGGTGAATTTATAGCACTTCTTGATGATGATGACTATTTCTTGCCAAACAATATTGAAGAACATTATAGGGCTCATATAAATCACGATAAGAGCTATGGGGTTTCATTTTGCGGTATGCATATTATAAGAGGGAAGCTTGAAGAAGATATTATTGCAAAACAAGAAGGAAATGTTCTTGTAGACTTCCTCATGGGTAGAATGCGTGTTGGATCTAGTCTTATTATGATAAGGCGTTCTGTTTTTGAAGAGTTTAACGGCTTTGATGAGAGTTTTAAACGTCATCAAGACTGGGAATTTCTTACTCGCATCTTTACAAAATATAAACTTGCTTCAACACATAATATTGGAGTAGTAAAGATAAATTTAGATCGTAATAATGCCACAAATCCTAAAAAATACGAGGATAATCGTATCTATTTTTTAAATAAAATGAAAGGAATTATTGAATCTCTTCCTAATAAGAATTCAATGGAAATTTATGATATGCACTATGGTTCTATAGCAAAGGAATATTTTAGAGCACATCAGTTTGCTAGTATGATAAAGTGGTGTTTGAAAACCTCTCAACCATTAAGTTGCTTTCTTAATATTTTACGATCTGCATTTGTGTATTTTAATAAAAGAATTAGAGCATGAGACTGGCAAGTATAGATGAGTGTACAGGTTGTGGCGCATGTGCTTCTGTATGTACTAAGGGTTGTATAAAAATGGAAATAGGAGAGAACGGCTTCTACTATCCAATGGTTAATTCTTCTAATTGTATTGAGTGTGGACTTTGTTCCAAAAATTGTCATATACTCAATAAATCTGAAACAAATAACTTTGAGAAATTGTATTATTGTGGTTGGGATTATTCTGATAGTAAACGTTTTGAAGGTTCTTCAGGTGGAGTATTTGGAGCTATATCAGAAGTAATTATTTCTAATTGTGGAATAGTATATGGAGCCGCCTTGTCTTCTGATAAAAAAAAATTATCTCACTGTTCTACAAAGGATGTATCATTATCAGAACTTAAGAAATCAAAATATTTGGAGAGTGACATTGGTAGTACCATAAGTAATATTCGTAAGGATTTAAAGGATGGTAAACTAGTCTTTTTTTGTGGTACTCCATGTCAAGTCTTTGGTGTACGTCAAGTTTTTGGTTATAAATATGATAAATTAATACTCTGTGATTTTTTGTGTCATGGTGTACCATCCCAAGTACGCTATCAACAATATCTAAAAGAATTAGAAACTAAGTATGGGTCTACAGTTAAAGATATTGGTTTTCGTACAAAAAAATATGGATGGAAAACATATTGTATAGTTGTTGAATTTGAAAACGGGAAAAAATATGTAAAACTTGCAAATGAAGATCCTTATTACAAACAATTTTTTTCAAATATTAATCTCCGCCCTTCATGCTATATATGTAATCGAGCTGCTAATAGTGTTGCAGATATAACATTAGGTGATTTTTGGGGGGCTAAGAAAAAAGGATATAAGGATGATGACAAGGGTATTTCTTTAATTGTGTGCAATACAGAAAAAGGACAAGGTTTAGTTGAAAAACTCACAACTCTTGAAATACAAAGAATTAATTCCACAGACGTAGAATATGCTTTTGTCGAACGAAGAGCGAAAGGAACATATACATCAAAAAATTCTTCTTTTTTTGACAATTTTAAAATGTCAATAAAAGATATAATTGTTTGTAATGCATTGAAAAATAAAAAAATAAGAGATATTATATATATGTTGAAATAATAATATGAATAATCCTATACGTATTTTACAAATACTGCACTCCATGAATAGAGGTGGTGCAGAGAATGCTTTAATGAATTACTATCGTCATGTTGATCGTAATTGTATTCAATTTGATTTTCTTTTAACAGATCAGTCAAAATGTCAATTTGAAGACGAAATATTATCGTTAGGAGGACGTGTGTTTAGAGTACCTCTTCTGACTATAGCAAATCCCTTTCCTTATATTAAAGGTGTTAAAAATTTTCTAGAAGAGCATCCTGAATATAAAATAGTACATTCGCACACTTCTTCAAAAAGCTTTTTCCCTTTGTTTTTAGCGAAGAAACAAGGCGTTCCCGTTCGCATAAGCCATTCCCACAGTTCAATGGCTGAGGGTGGAATAAATGGAATGATACGTAAAATGTTGAGGCCTTTTTTAAAATTAGTGGCTACAGATTGGGTTACTTGTGGAGAGCAAGCAGGAGAATATCTTTATGGTAAAAAGGCTCAAAAAGAAGGAAAAGTAAAGTTATTTAGAAATGTTATTGAAGCTGAACGTTTTCGTTTCTCGAAGGAAAAAAGAGAACAAATGCGAGATTTTCTTGGAATAGATAATGATGTGTTTGTTATAGGACATACAGCCCGTTTTAATCCAGTAAAGAACCATAAATTTGACGTAGACATATTAGTAGAAATAAAAAAAATACATCCAAATTGTAAACTATTAGAACTTGGTCTTGGTGTAAAAGAAGGTATTTTAGAATACGCAAAACAAAAAGGAGTTGATGAAGATATTATTTTTGCTGGTGTAGTTAATAATGTTTTCGATTATGAACAGGCAATGGATGTATTTATACTTCCTTCATTTAACGAGGGTCTGCCTTTGTCAATTGTAGAAGCTCAAGTTTCAGGCTTGCCTTGTTTCACAACCGAAGGTACTGTATCAAAGGAGTGTAGTGTGACAAATCTTGTAAGTTACATACCACTTGAAGTAGGGGCTAAGGTATGGGCCAAACAAATTTGGGAATCAAGAAATGTAGAAAGAATAGATAGATTTGTTGAAATTGCATCAGCAGGTTACGATGCTCAAACTTCAGCAAAAAAACTTCAAGATTTCTATATGGAAAAAATATTGAAATAAAGATTTATGCTTTCAACAAAAGACTTATATATGAAGGCTTGTATGCAGTCAAAGGAACTGCATGCAATGACCGACGAGGAGCGTTCTCGTTTGCAAGAGCATCTTCGTAAGATGTATTTGGAGATAGAAAAGGTGTGCGACCGTCATGACCTGCGTATGTGTACGGGATATGGGACGGTGCTTGGAGCAATCCGACACAAAGGTTTTATACCATGGGATGATGATATGGACTTGCTGATGCCTCGTGAGGATTACGACAAACTGATAAATCTTTATGCAGATGAATTGCCAGAAAATCTGAAGATTTTTGCGCCGAATAGCAAGCACAAGGCTATATATCGTTTTGCTAAAGTAGTAGATACTAACACCCGTTTTATTTCTCCAGGATCTATTGAAGACGAAACTAAAGGAGTGTTTATAGATATTTTCCCATTAGAGTTTGCCCCAAAGAATAAACTCGCTTTAAAATGGCGAAATACATATACACGTATGCTTTTGTTGGCTTCTTCCTGTGTTGAACAATACAAGGAAAACTCAGAGTTATACAGAATGCTGATGTGCTCTTCTTCTGCTGGAAAAAGGACTTATTTAATAAGGAATCTAATAGGCAAGTTTTTCTCATTCAGAAATGTTCAGTCTTGGTATAATAGAGTAGATAAGTATTGTAAATATACGAAAAATACAGGTATTGTAAATGTTCCTTCTGATGGAGGTTTGATAAAGAGCCTTATACCTCATACAATAGAATCGTTCTTCCCTGCACGTAAGGTAATGTTTGATGATATCGAAATATATGTACCCAAATGCACAGAAGAATATCTTGTAAATAACTATGGTGATTGGAAACAGGTTCCTCCTGAAGGACAGAGGTGGCAGCATTTTATTGTAAGATTGCAATTTGATTTAAATTCGTGTGAAAAATGAACAACAAAGTAAATATAACCGAGGATGACAAAATCCTCAAAAAATATTACAGCCGTTACGGTGGTTTTTGGGTATATCCTGATATGCTTGACTATTGTTATCTGGTAAATCCATACTTTAATCGATCTAAAATTATTGACGAGATGCAAGATAACTTCCGTATGCTTGTATCGGAATATCCTGCTGGTATGGCTGTGAATAGCAAACTCGCAAGTGAATGTTGGAATGTAAAAGAGGAGTACATTATTCCTGGTAATGGCGCAGCAGAACTGATAAAGGCATTGATGGAGAATCTTCAAGGTAAAGTAGGAGTTGTGCGTCCTACCTTTGAGGAGTATCCTAATCGTATGCCAGATGAACGTGTTGTTGCTTTTGTTCCACAGAATGATAGCTTCCGTTATGATGCTGATGATATGATAGAATTCTTTGGTAACAATCCTGTAGATACTATCTTGTTGATTAATCCTGATAACCCATCGGGTAACTTTATTCCCATGAGCGGAGTTCATAAATTGGCTCAATGGTGTGAAGACAATAAGGTACGCTTGATTCTTGATGAGAGTTTTGTGGATTTCAGCGTCGGCTTTAAGGATAATACTTTTATTAATAATGATATTTTGGAGAAGTATCCTCATACATGTGTCATGAAGTCTATCTCAAAGAGCTATGGTGTGCCTGGTCTTCGTCTCGGTATTCTGTGTAGTGCAGACACAGCTCTCATTGCAAAACTGAAGAAGCAAGTTAGCATATGGAATATCAATTCATTTGCCGAGTTCTTTATGCAGATATACCCAAAATATCGTGAAGATTATGAGGCTGCTTGCGAACAGTTTATCAAGGCTCGTGAAGACTTTGAGATTGAGTTGAGAAAGATTCCTTTCATAAGGGTAATGCCATCGCAAGCAAACTATTTCTTCTTGGAAGTGTTGCCTCCTTATAAACCTAAAGAGCTCTGCGCCATTCTCTTGAAAGATTATAATATACTTGCAAGCGCTTGTCTTGCAAAGAAGGGGATTGAGCCAAATAAATATATGCGTATAGCTGTTCGCAATCATGGAGACAATGCGAAGTTTATTGATGCTATGCGCAAACTAATAAAATAATGTAATATGGCACATATAAAGACTTCTAAAGGTTATTTAGAATACACCAACCACTTGTTGAATTTTGGCTCTAAAGTTCTGGATCCAAAATTGATGCTTGAGAATCTACATATCCTCTCCTTATATCTTGACAAAATAGACATTAATTGGGGACCAGCTTTCGGAACTCTTATTGGAATTGTTCGCAACGATGACTTCCAACCATGGAAACCCGTATTTGACATCTATATACTGAAAGAAGATGAGGAACGTTTCAAGGACATTCTTTGGCTCTTGATGGAAGTAGGTTTTAAACTTGCCCGATATGAACGTAGAGGACGCTATTATCTTGTAAGGAATGACGAATACATTAAGGTTTTTGTATTGACCAAGGTATGTAGCGATGTTCGTCATACAGGTAGTACAGATTTTATTTTTGAGAAATATATTCAGAATACTGTCAAATGGGATTTTAAGGGTATTCTGTTGAATGTTCCAGCTGAAGTGGATGAGTATCTTACTTTCCAGTATGGTGAAGATTGGACAACACCAAAGCAGACAGTAAAATATTCAACAAATACATTAGTTCGTTGTTGGTATTGGACAAAGACGTGGATGCAAGATCATTTGCCCGACACCTTATATTATCAGTGGATATTAGACCATAGAAAAAAAGATTTCAGAAAGTTCAAGGAACAATGTAATAAAGCAGGCTTCCCGATACCTAAGGATGTACAGCTTGCGAGCATGCAACCGCGTAAGTATCGAAAGGTACTGACTGTTGGGGTTTATGATTTATTGCATAAAGGTCATGTCGAACTTTTCAGACGTGCAAAAGGTTTGGGAGATTACCTTATTGTAGCTGCTCAAGATAGTGACTTTATATTGAAATACAAACCTAAGGCACAAGTGATGAACTCTACTGAAGACCGCAAGTATATGATTAAGTCAATTCGTTATGTGGATGAGGTTATAACATATACTGATGTTGATAAGATAGTTCAAGAAGTTGACTTTGACGTGTTTGTAACAGGCCCAGACCAATGTCATGCAGGTTTTCAACGTGCTATAGAATGGTGTGAGAGTCATGGAAAAGAACATATAGTACTTGGACGAACTGATGGAGTTAGTTCAAGTGAATTGAAGGCAAAGATTGCTGCAAAGGTGAAAAAGTAGGGAAATATTATGATAATTGAACACTAACGTCAATAATGTTTCTCAAAAATAATATTTGCAAATACAATGAAAATAGGAAATCATTCAATAGAAGTACTTCCTGCTGGCTATGGAGACAGTATCTTTCTGTCCTTAATGCGTGATAGTAGAGAGTATAACATCCTTATAGACGGCGGATTGGCGAAGACTTATTTTGATGCAAAAAATAAGAAAAAACAAAAAGGTCCTTTGAAACTGTTGCTTGACAAACTAAAAGAAGAAGGAAGATGTATTGATCTGCTTGTTGTCACTCATATTGATGACGATCACATTGCTGGTATATGTAAGTGGTTTGAAATGGATTTTCCTGATAGCAACTTTGTGAAACAGGTTTGGATGAATGATGACATTAAGGTTGATAATATAAAAAGTTTGAATAATTCTGCATCTAATGCTATATCTGTAGTAACAAAACTAAGAGACAATGGCGTTGAATACAAAAATGACATAGTAAAAGGTGTTGTGCACACTAATGACTTTTGTACGATACATGTGCTTACTCCGAAGACTGATTATAGAAATGTTATTGCTCAAAAAATAGCTGATTCATTGGATAATGCTGCTGATGTTGACGAAACGCAATTGCCTAACATCAAAGAACTCATAAAGCAAGAATGGATGATGACAAAGCTTTCTGATGAGAATAAGGCTTCAATCGCTTTTGAATTGGAAACTTGGGACGGTAATAAAATGCTTATGCTTGGAGATGCTGAGTATGATGATTTTGTTAGTGGACTAAAGGTATTCCATAATGATGAGTTTGGCAGGTTGATGTTCGATCTTGTGAAATTGTCGCACCATGGCAGTAAAAATAATTTTCATCCAAATCTATTAGGTCTGATTCACTCAACGTATTATGTTGTGTCAAGTGATGGGAAGAGATTTGGACATCCTGATAAGGAAGTCTTGGCGCAAATTGTGGATAAGACTGATTCTTGTATTCTATTTAACTATGAATCTCGGAAAAGAGTTATGTTCAACAAACAGGACTTTATTGACTATCCTGATTTAAAGAACAGAATCGGTATAATCTGAAAATATGGATATAGGCACTATTCGTAAGGTACATACTATAAGGGTTTGTAATGGCAGTGGGGTGATAGTAAGACCACTGGATAAATCTTTTATTTACATTCTTACAAATTATCATGTTTTATTTGATAATGATGGGAAAATCAAAGATTTGAAGTTTAAATTTGAAATAGGTAGTTCTCTAAATACTGATAAAATAAACGTCATTGAAAGTCCTATCTATTGTAAAGACAAGGATATAGCAATAATAAAAATAGATGCTAAGGGTTTTGAGAATATCGAATTTCTAAGACTAAACACATGTTGTGATAGTGCCAATATTCATGTCGGCTTCCCCAAGACTCGATATAATGAAGCTGTAAGCCTAACGATGGATCTTAATATTAAACACACTAATGGTTATGTAAATACATGTCTTTTCGAATACGAATATGATAAACTGGTAAATAAGGATGAATTAGAAGGAATGTCTGGTGGTGGAATCTTTGACGAGAATCATCGCCTTGTAGGAGTTCATAAACAGTCGTCGAACATTGATGGAAATGAATGCTTAGGAAAAGCGTGTTTCATACCAATAGCGTGTTATAAAGTTTTGTTACAAGAAGCCGGCTGGTCACCAATTCTGGAGTTTAACCTGGATAACTTTGTAGAGTTGACAAGTTTAGTCTTCAACTTTGACGATCGCTATATTCAAGAAAATGCAGAGATGTTGTTGTATGATATTAGTGAGTACAAGTCAAAAATAGAGAATTTGTCTCCTTTAAAGATTATTGGGATTCTGAAAGAAAATAGACGTTTGGATGAAAGTTTGGAAATCGATGAGTTAAGCCGGGATTTTTGGATTGACTTTACTGAGTTCATAATAGCTATGTTTATTATACTTGATATAGAAGAACAACAAGAAGAATTCATTATTTCAGTTTTCGATAAATTTCATTTCGTATTTAGTAAAAAGCAATTTGACTTTTATGACGTTCGTAAAGAACTTGATTATAAACTATTATGTGGAATGAATAAAGGAGCTAAGTTGGTTGTAGGAGGTATGGCAGAACCCAAAACTTTTAATGCCTGTATTATCGATAATCGTATTCCTAACATTTCGGAGGCTGGAGTTTTCGAAGATATGGATATTTCAAGGCATAAACGACAGTTGTTGAGTACACTAACAATAATCAACAGTAAGATTTTTAGAAAAGGTGTATATCATATTTTGGATGAAAGTGAGCCTGATGTATCGTTGAAACATTACCGAGATGTACTTGTGGCAAAAATAAATAAAGATGGAAATGGAAATAAAAGAACTTGATATTTTTGACATTGGTGTGAATGTATTACTGTGTGTTACTGAATGTATGAGCGAAAAAGCTTTGTACGATGAATGGATAGACATACGGGATGAATTGGCATCTGAATGGCAAATGAGGAATTTAGATGATTTCGAACGTTGGAATTTCTATTTGTTTTATGTGGTGGAAGACAAGAGTGCGATAGATCGTTCGCTGAAATATAAAATAGAGCATGATACAGTTTCTTCACGCAAGATAATTGTTGACCATGCGGAGTTTACAGACGGTAACTATGATACGCTTATTGCTTCGTACATAAAGTATGATATCGGAGAGCTTGTTGATGAAGAACATAAACTGGATTTTATAATAAATAAATCTGCTCAAAAGTTGACGAAAAATGAAGATTAAAAAAGTAAATATAAAGGCTTTCCGTCTGTTTAATGATGTGTCTGTAAATCTAACAGCAAGAAAAGATTCTAATAAGGCAGCAAACTTTGTTGCTATATATGCTCCAAATGGTTTTGGCAAGACTTCATTTTTTGATGCAATGGAGTTTTGTATGACAAAGTCAATACAAAGGGTAAAGAGTAACTTCAAGGAAAATTTTACGATTGACCAAAAACATGGTGCGTCTACGTTTATACATAATAAGGATTTGCCAAACGAATCTATTGACATTACAATGTCGTTTGAGGATTGTGATGATGTAAGGACTATTTGTCGGCCAGCAGATGAATGTTCAATGCTGAAGTCGGTCCGTATAGAGAATGGCTATTTTAGAGATGCAATCCTTTCACAAGACTGGTTGTCGGAATTTCTTTCTTCAAAAAGTTCTACTGAAAGGTTTAAAATATTTATGCAAAACTTTGAGGAAACCCGCTCTCTTTTGGATTATTACCAATCGTTGGGTGAAGCCTCAAGAGGGATAAAAAGAAAAATTGACAATATATCAAAAGACTTGAAACAAAATAGTAAAAACATTGACAAGAGTATTGATGCCAATGTTATGGATTTGTTGAAAGAAATAGTAGAGAAACTAAAGGCTAAAAACATTGATGTAAGAAAGTTTACTTCGGATATGAATGCCTGCCCAAGCATAATAGTTGAGGCTGATTCCATTTACTCAAGTTTGTTGGAAGACAAAACAAAGGTAGATGATATTATTTCAAATCTTGAAAAGATGCAGTTTGGTGATGATGGAGTCTTGAAAATAGATGATATACCTGAATGGATAGAAAAGCAGAAAAGCCTTAAATCCGCAATAGATAGTATTGCTGTAGAATTAACGAAAATAGAACATCTAAAAGATTTAAAGCACCGAGTAGGACAATATGGAAATTCATTGGTAAACAGCTTAAAGACTTTAGATACCTTTATTTTCCTTATAGACCAAAACAATAAGTTTCAGACGATACTGAATAAAATAGTTGATGTTAAAAAGGAAAAACAAGGCTTTATTCAAAACAAAGCAAAGAATGAAGCAGAAATAGTTAATATAAAACAAGCGATAGTACAGCTATATGAAGAAATTGCCAAGCTACAGGGTTATAAAGAGCGAAATGACAAGAAGCTACTTAACCTACATGAAAGTTACAAAGAATATGTAGCATTGTCTATTCAATATAAAGCGAATGCTGATAGTGTTTTGTTGAATCAAAAACGATTAAATACAGTAGATGAAAGTATAAGTATACTTGAACAAAGACATTCGGCATTATTAAGGTTTGTAACAGGTTTACGAAAAAATGAATTTATTGTATTTCCTAACTTGTATGAGGAAGAGACACGCAAACTATTAGAGATAAGAGAAAAACTTGAGTCTGCTAACAAAGCCTTGATGGATATAGAGAATAGAGTGGAGGAAGAATCAAGGTTGAACGATAATTTACAATATCTTCTCGCTTCATCTCAAAGCATTGTGGAACATATAAAAGGCAGTAAATGTCCTCTGTGTGGTTTTGATTATGAGCGACATGAAAATCTTCTGGTTGCGATATCTGAAAATACTGTTTTGTCATCATCGCTGAAAGAAGATATTGAGAAAATGAATAGAGCAAGGAAGAAAGTTGAGGACGTTGAGCATGGATTACACAATCGGCTTGGTAAGTTAACTGATGAAGTTGAGGAATATATAAACAAAACAGTTGAAGAGTTAGCTAAGGTAAAAAAGGATAGGGAGAATATAAATAATCAACTCAAACAATTGCTGTCGGATAAAACAAAAAACGAGGCTACATTCACTGAAAGATTTTCAGACTTTAAGGATTGCACAGAGGATGAAGTGCGCAATAAATATAAAAATGCCAATCAGAATATAAACTGTGAGTTGAATAACATAAAATCACGACTTGGCCATAATAAAACAGAATTGGCTAAACTGATAGAAGCAATTGACAAATTGCATGAAGATATTAAGAAATGCGATAAGACTATTGCACAATTAAAGGCTGACACATTCTATACGCAATATCTACATACTGCTGGAACTGATAATATTTCGCAATACAAATTAGATGATTGGACAAAACAGAAAGAAGAGGTTCTTGCACAATCAGTTAAATGGAAAAAAGAAATTGATGATACCAATGCTGAGATTTCAAAGTTAAAGGAAGAAGGTGTTGATGAATCAAAGGTAATATCACTACAACAAAGACAGATATCATTTAGCTCGGAATATACAGAAGTGAAAGAAAAGTTGACGGGGACATATAATTTCTTGAAGACAAAGTGCCTAATGGAATCTATATCCCTGCCTATGGATAGCGACCAGATTAATACAGTATATCAAGAAGCTATAAAGAAATCACATGAACGACGGAGCGATTTGAATGATAAGTTGGAAGTGGTCAAGGAATATATCAGAATAATTAGTATTGTTGGTAAATATTCTGAGAATGAAAATCTCAAGAAACAGTATGATATTCTTGAAATCAAACGACAAAAGGATATAAAAAATAAGGAAATTTTAGATCAAGAAAAAACAAGGTTGGAAAAATACCTTAAAGATTTTGTGAATGGCTTCTTCAAATTGGACATTATCAATAAGCTATATAATACTATAGACCCTCATCCTGAATACAAAAAGATTAGTTTTGAATGTGACTTTAGTCTTAAGGATCCAAGACTAAATGTGTTGATGTATTCAAAGAAAGACGACCATGACAGCATTGTGCCGAATCTATACTTTAGTACTGCACAAATAAATATACTATCTTTCTGTATTTTTATGGCGAAGGCCCTATTTGCAAAGACGGACAAGAAAGAAGATTTGGGATGTATCTTTATTGATGATCCAGTACAGGCTCTTGATGATATCAATATTCTTTCAATGATTGATTTGTTAAGAAACGTAGCGTTCTCACTTGATAAACAGATTGTGATCACAACACATGACAAAGACTTTTTTGAACTTATGAAAATGAAAGTGCCTGAAAGGCTTTTTAACTCAAGATTTATTGAGTTTAAGGGGCGAGGTATTATAGAATAGAATTTTAGATTAATTATTAGCCAATTAAAAAGATGAATATCCTTCACGTAGTTAACATCTACTTTGTTCTCCCTTATTTTATTGAAGACCAGTTTACGTGTTTCAAGGAACGTGGCTATCGGCTGAATGTAGCATGATATGTAATACAGAAGATTGCAGCAATGGTGTATCGGGTGTTACATCTATAAAAATAAATCTACAAGTGCGTTCTTAATTGATGCCAAGCACTATGCAATACGACATCATGACCCATTACTATCGTGATGCTAATACCTGGATCGTGATATAACGCTTTGTTGTGTGTCATGAAATGATCGTATCATGCCTTGATATGACCGTATCGTGCCTTGAAACAATCGTATCATGCCTTGATACGAAGCTTTTAGTAACAAAGAACTGAAACAAAGTTTTATCAAAACCTGCTATTACATAAGATTGCAGTAATGACGTATTCGTATCTTAAACAAAAAACAGTACAAAGTGAGAATTTCTCACAAATAATGTGTATTTTTGCATAAGATTGGCTGCATCTCAGCAATTCAAGTACACTTGATTGCATTCGGTTTGCACAATCTTTGCATAAGATTGGCTGCACCTCGGCAAAACATTCAAGCAAGCTTGATATTCTGCTCTCGGTTTGCACAATCTTTGCATCAAATAACCTCTAAACATTAAATTTATGCGACACACAGAAGAACGATATATAAGTTTGCTGACCGATTTTGGTTTCAAGCGAATTTTTGGTACAGCCCCCAACAAGGAACTGCTTATTGATTTCCTAAATTCCATGTTTGATGGAGAACAGGTGGTAAAGGATGTTACTTATCTTAACAGCGAGCATGTGGGCGATGTGCATTCCGACCGTAAGGCGATATTCGATGTGTATTGCGAGAACGAGAAAGGCGAGAAGTTTATTGTTGAGATGCAGAATGCCAGTCAACAATATTTTAAAGACCGTTCTCTGTATTATGCTACATTCCCCATTCGTGAACAGGCACAAAAGGGAGCTGAATGGAATTACGAGTTGAAGCACGTATATGTAGTGGCATTGCTCAACTATAACATGTCTGAACCTGCTTTTGCAAAAGATACTATAAACCACGATGTAGGTTTGCTTGACAAACAGACACACCGAGTGTTCAACGATAAACTTACATTCAAGTATGTGGAAATATCTAAGTTCGACAAGAGAATAGAAGAACTTAAGACCAATTATGACAAGTGGCTCTTTGTTCTTCAAAATCTCTCGCGTCTTAACAGTCAACCTAAATATCTACAGACAGCTGTATTTACCCGTTTGTTTAAACAGGCCGAAATAGCAGGCTTTACAAGAACCGAACTTCGTGAATACGAGGATAGCCTTAAGGCTTTTCGCGACTTGAGGAATACATTGGACAATGCAAAACAAGAAGGTCGTGCAGAAGGTCGTGCAGAAGGGGAAAAAGACAAAGCTATAGAGATAGCCAAAAATCTTCTTGAAATGGGAATGCCTATTGATGCTATTATGAAAGCGACTGGCCTTTCTTCTGAAGAAGTAAGAAATATCTAAATTAAACATCCCCGTCCGAGTGGCGGCGTTAGCGCAGAGCGATACTGCGACGGGGAACAACTTTTTATTTTTATTATTTGTATTCTGTTGGTGGAGTAGGTTTTTGTCATTCCACTAACGTATAATTGTATACTTTTTTAAATTGACTTTTAAGGTAGGTATTCCAGTATGGAGTATCTGCCCTCAGTGGTATTGTAGTTTATGAATATCCTTCACGTAGTTAACATCTACTTTGTTCTCCCTTATTTTATCGGAGACCAATTTACGTATTTCAATGAACGTGGCTATAAGATGAATGTTGTCTGTAGCCCAAGTGAGTATCTGGCTGACTATGCCAAGCAGCAAGGCTTCGACTATATTGAGACTCCAGTTAATAGGAGTATTTCAATAAAGCAAGACTTGGCGAGTATTAGGAATATTTGCAAGTTTATCCGCAAAAAGAAGATTGACATCGTCGTGGGGCATACGCCTAAGGGGGCGTTGCTTGCGATGATTGCTGGATGGCTATGTAGAGTGCCTAACCGAATTTACTTTCGCCATGGTCTGGTATACGAGACGAGTCATGGATTGAAGCGGACGATACTGAAGACTGTCGACAGAATAGCATCGGCTTGCGCTACGCAGATTGTTTGTGTAAGTCCATCGGTTCTAAAGAGGAGTATTGAGGACAGGCTCGCTCCTGCTAAGAAGCAGATGATATTGAGCAAGGGCACTTGTAATGGTATTGACACGCAGGGACACTTTAATCCTGCAAACATTGACAAGGCACGACTAAATGAACTGAAAGCGAAGTATGGCATAAAGGATGATGATTTCGTTATTGGTTATTCTGGTCGTATGGTGCGCGATAAGGGTATCATAGAGCTGGTGCGTGCTTTTGACAAACTGAAAGATGCTGACAACTGCAAGCTATTGTTGGTGGGTATGTTTGAAAAGCGTGACGCTCTGCCCGATGATGTAAAGAATAGGATTGAGAATGATCCTCGCATCATATATACTGGTTTTATCAATGGTGGTATGGAATACTATTATGCCATGATGAACGTGTATGTGCTTGCATCGTACAGAGAGGGCTTCCCGACTGGTGTGCTTGAGGCGCAATCTATGGGAAAACCTGTTATAACAACACGTGTGACGGGTTGTTGTGATTCAATCATTGACGGAAAGACGGGTTTGTTTATAGACAATGATGCCGATGACTTGACTAAGAAGATAGACATTATAAGACGAGACAATGCTATTGATGGTATGGAAGGTCGTAAGTGGGTTGTAGAAAACTATGACAGCAGAATTATCTGGAAGGAAATAGAGAAGTTGTATTAAAACATAGAAATAGATTTATAGGTATGAAGAATATATTGATTACTGGCGCCAACAGCTTTGTTGGCACTTCTGTAGAAGCATGGTTGCTTCGCAATAAGAATGAGTATAAGGTTGATACAGTAGACACTATGAATGATGCTTGGAAGAAGGCTGACTTCACTAAGTATGACGCTGTATTTCATGTGGCTGGTATAGCTCATGTTGACCCAAAGCCAGAAATGGCTCCATTATATTATAAGGTGAACCGTGATTTGACTGTAGAGATTGCAAAGCATGCAAAAGCTTCGGGTGTGAAGCAGTTTGTATTTATGAGTTCACAAATTGTTTACCATGCAAGCAAGTCGTTGGTGGGAACTGTTATTGGAAAGAATACCAAGCCAAATCCAAATGACTTTTATGGTGACTCTAAATTGCAGGCAGAGAAGGGACTGAACGAATTGGCTTCGGACTATTTCAAAGTAGTAAACCTTCGTCCTTGTATGATTTACGGAACTAATGGTAAGGGCAACTTCCAACGTTTGGCTCGTCTGGCATTGAAGACACCGGTCTTCCCTCTGTGGCACAACAAGCGCTCGATGTTGTACATCGACAATCTGTGTGAATTTGTGAAGCAGGTTATTGACCGACAGTTGGCTGGAACTTTCCATCTGCAGAACAAGGAGTATGCAGATACTGTAGAGATTGTGCGCTATTATGCCATGGCTAACGGTCACGCTCTGTGGTGTACACGTTTGTTCAATCCGTTGGTATGGTTAGGCTCTTTCTTCTTGACTCCTCTGTGCAAGATGTTTGCCAACCAATACTATGAGCAGGACTTGACAACGTACGACTTTGAGTATCAATTAGTATCGTTCGAGGAATCTCTAAAGCAAATTAAGCTCTGATGAACCTGACTAAAGAGGCTTTGTATGCGCTGATTCGAATAGCTTTGATAGGGGAGGTGCCTATGGCGTTTCCTGAATCAGTGGATTGGAATGTTCTCTATGACTATGCCAAGATGCAAGGTGTTGCAGCCATCGCTATGGATGGACTGCAGACATTGATGAATAAGACTGGCTTTGCTCCTATTGGGCTGGATGTAAAGACAAAACTGCAATGGTATGCCTTGGCAATGTCTATTGAAAAAAGGCATACCAAGCAGTTGGAGTCAAGCAAAGAGGTTGCGTCTGTTTGGCACAAGGCAGGTATACGAACTTTAGTGTTGAAAGGGTTTGCCTTTGCCCAATATTATCCTAAACCTATGCAACGTCTGGCTTCGGACATGGATTGCTATCTGTGTGGAGGTTATGAGGTGGGCAATAGTGAGATGGAGCGCTTGGGGATAAAGGTGAACCGTGAAGACTATCGTCATTCTACTTTCCTGTATAAGGATGTTTTTGTTGAGAATCATAAGATTTGCACTACAGTAAGAGGAAAGAAGCAGCGTAAGTGTTTTGAGGCATATCTTCGTTCGTTGCTTGAGAATGAACCGACTGTAGATATTGACGGTTCATATTTGGAAATGCCGTGCGACCGATTCAATGCCCTTTATTTCCTGCAGCATTGTCATAGACATTTCTTGCGTGAAGGTATCACGTTGCGATATATCTGTGACTGGGCTATGATTCTGCAAAGGACAGATTGCTTTGATTCTGATTTCTGGAATGAATGTGAGAAGAATGATTTAAGACCTTTTGCCGAATCGATGACACGTCTGGCATACGTAGTATGTGGGGTTAAGGCTCAGTGGATGGATGGTGATGTTATGTTGCAGATTCAAGACAGAATGCTCCTTGATGATTGCTTCCGCATTGCCGACAATGCCATAAAGTACGGCAACAGTCTGAAGGCTCACGTACAAATGGTTAAAAACATGTTGGGCATGCGTTGGAAATACAAGTATTTCTCGCAGCGGTCGATGGAGGTAGAACTAATAAGCTCTGTTTGGAGTAATTGGGTGGAGAAGGATCCGAAGATAAATTAGCACCTTCCTAGTCACGAATTATCGTGAATTTTCCATGAATTGTAGCCTGTTAACAATGTTGAGTTTTGAGTGTTGAATGTTGAATTGTTCTCGGCTAACATACAGTAATTTTATCAGACGGAACGAGCTATTATATTCCTAATTCTGATTTAAGTTTTTTCAAGGAATTGGCTCTGAGAATGAAGTGGCAGGTTGTTGACAAGAAAAAAACTACAGCGCCTAATGCTATTGTAGGCAAATCGTGGGTCAATGATTTTGCTGGTAAATGGCAGGACCAGCGCACTACTGCCCAAATAGTTGAAGACATAC
>ERZ1026874.477-NODE-477-length-24989-cov-23.670891_pt1 | contig 24989 bp, 18 predicted proteins | sample MGYA00380167_ERZ1026874 | MGnify/ENA primary metagenome ERZ1026874 (study PRJEB33269, sample SAMEA4719803) | human gut metagenome | biome: human-associated habitat; feature: organic feature; material: feces | place: Cameroon | collected 2013-10 ...
TACAACATCAATATCTATATGTTAAAAGGTAAAAAGTTTGATGCGTTTACCCTGTTTGCCTTTGTATAATCTATGTTCTAAAGTTTAGAACATAAGTTCGATAGTTTAGGACACAAGTTCTAAAGTTTAGAACTTAAGTTCGATAGTTTAGAACATAACTTTATTGCGTGTTCAGAAACAATTTTAACCCATAATAATAACAAATATCAAAAGAAAGGAACAAAAATATGGCTAAGTACAAGTTGCAAGAGATGCCGGACGTGCATCATGATGGTAAGCGCAGGGTGTATCCCAAGATGATAATCAACCGAACCCTGTCGCGCAAGGAGTTTGTCGAGATGATGCATAGTTATCATCGGGGCACGTCGCCCAGTATGGTAGAGGCAGTGCTGATAGATGTCGAGGACATGCTGGTGCGGATGCTTTCCATGGGATATAATGTCAATCTGGGTAATATGGGTCATTATTCGCTCTCGTTAGAGTTCAAGGACGACAAGCCTACCGAGATGCGAGACGAGGACGACAAGATGACTTATCGAAGGGTGGGCGTGAAGAGCGTCAACTATAAGGCTGCGCCCGAGTTTGTCAAGGAAGTGATGCTGGAGACCGACCGCAATTTAGAGCGGGACATGGGTGGTGTGAAACGAGTGTTGAAAAGCAATTACACCCGTGAAGAGCGCATTGCCCGAGCCTTGCAAGTGATAGAGAAGAATGGCTTTATCAGCCTTGACGACTATGCCCAGCTCAACAATATGAGTCGTACGGTGGCCTCCTCCGACCTGAAGCAGATTACCGACGACCCTCAGTCGCCCATCTGCTCGCATGGTCTCCACAGCCACAAGGTGTGGGTGAAGAGAGAGGCGTAAACGGGAATTACTGATTGTTAGTTACTTCTTCGCACACCACCATCTCTGTACCTCTGTAGATGACGACAATCTTGTGAAGTTGGGTCGTCTTCACGGCGGAAGTGACCACTTCGCTTTGAGCGTAGCGGTTCACTTGAATCTTGGCTTCATTGAAAAGCTGTTGGATGTGTGCGTCTGTATCTTTTGACTTAGCGTACTTGAGTTCTACAATATAAGAATGGGTCATGTCGCTATAGATGTCGAGTAGCGGACATAGGAAAATGTCAGCATATCCTTCCTGAGTATCTTTTTCGGAGATAGGACGATAGTACTGATTTTGGCAAGTCATGGCAAGCGTGAAGCCGTGCACAAAATACTCCCCCTTCTGATGGTCTCGCTGGGAGGCGTATTTATGCAAGCTGTCGGCAATGTACTGGAAGTATGCTCTCCATTTGCCATCATAAGCAAGATTGCTTGCCAACTCATTCTTTTCGTAGCTGTCGAATGAGAGGTCATTTTCTTTGTAGGTATCGAGCAGATAAGTAAATAGCTGCTCGCGCACAACCTCGTTTGGAATAACAAATTTGGTCTTTCCTTTGTATGTTCCGTCGATGGTGACCATTCCGAAGTAAAACAATAGGCTGACGAAATTGTCGGGGTTGCCAATCAGCTCGGCAGGAAAACCCGACTTGAGTTCGCCCGTGATGTAACTTTGCTGCACCAGTTGCTGGATGATGGAGGCATCGTGGGCAAACTCCTTGTCTCTACGGATGAGCATGCGGAGCTTGTTGTAGTCGGTGCGGATGTTTTCGTCTATCATGTGGTCGGGCACCTCACAGTCATTGTTCACATAATTGTCGATGAAGTAAAGCACCATGTTGGAGTTGTACATTGTCACTTTGCCGTACTTCTTGAGTGCAAAGCAATAGTTGTCGTACCATGGCTTCATGATGGTTATCAATTCATCGATGGTATGGTTGAACTCGTATTGGGTGGAGTAGTATTCGAGCATGGCACGCACTTCTTTCTCCGTGAATCCAGTCAGTTCATTGAATTGGGCACTCAGAGTGTAGTTGGTGCCAATGTTGAATCCACTGGTCAGGTCGTCTAATGTGACAGGGCTGACTCCTGTCACGAATACACGGGCGATGGTAGAATCCGTACCAGCCTTGATCGTGTCGAAGAAAGTGCGCAAGTATCCCTCGCCATGAGTCTCTTTGCGATATTTGTCCAGACAATTGGGCTCGGCAAGAATCTTGTTGGTGAAATGGTCGTACTCGTCAATGAAGAGGAACACCTTGGCGTTGGTCTTCTCGCATTCACGGCACAGAAAGTTCAGTTGCTTGACCGCACCATCCAGCTGATTCATGCCTTCTTTGATGCCTTTTGGCAAATATTGTGCATATACGTCGCAGAAAAAATTAAAGGCTATACGACAATGGTCGTCTAATCCCTTTTTATAGTCATTTAGTTCTGCATTTACTATCGCAAAGTTTAGCTTGATGACAAGATACTTGTTGTGCTCGGGTGTGGGATGTTGACCGATGTATAGATGTCCGAAGAGCTTGTCGAAGATGTCAGCTCGATTGATGTCGTAGTAATGCTCAAGCATGGAGAGGGTGAGGCTCTTGCCGAATCGGCGAGGGCGGATGTAGAAGAAGAACTTGTTGGCTCTTTCAATTTTCTCCACGAATGGAGTCTTGTCGACATAATAGCAGTCATCCTCTATGACGGCTTTGAAGTTCATCATGCCGTAAGGGATGCGCTTAGGATAATTTCGAGTGCTCGTTGCTTGATTCTCTACCATATTTTTACACCTTTTTTATATTGTTCTGCAAAAATAAGGATAATTTTCCGAAATAACAAGAAACTTCTTCAAAAGATAATGTGAACATTTTCCATGATTCACTTTTCTTTGTACTTTTGTGCAAAGATATTCAAGAATACTCCCAATAATTGCTTCTGTCTTTATATTTATAGAGGCTGCTCTTAGTCTGTTATTCTTGAAAAAGTGGGCTTGACGATAGTGTCTTTTATGGCACCTGTCAAATCTACACCATAATGAATAAGAACCGTGCCCTTGCGAGGTCCTGGTTCGGCAACTTCTTTGCCCGAATGTCTAAACCACTCAGGAGTTTCCAGATAATCCCCATATATTAAGTATTTCCACTTGCCATGTCGAAGTGTGAATATTCTGTATTGTCTCCATTGGCTGTTGTACCAAGTATGTAGGTAACCAACCTCACATGTCCCATTACCGTCTAAATCTCCCTCGTTTACCAATTTGGGAGGTGCTTGAAAAATTCCATAAAGTTCGATTCTTGGTATATGTTTGTTTGAAGATACCATATAGTATTTGATGTTGTGGTAATCAAAAGAATCAGGCATTACTTCTTCCACATACAAAGTGTCTATTCCTTTGCCTGTGAAGTTTCCTACTATAGTGTCTTCTTCATCATTATTTAAACACATTTCGATAGACGATGTATTCCACACCTTTATAGTCCTCATCAATGTAAATGCTTTTCTGTTTGTAGTCAGATACCCATTGCTTTCCATTCCAAATGGCAATGTGTCCTAAAGGATGCTTCCATGTCATAGGGAAGACTACAATGTCACCTTTCTCAGGAACGTAGTTCGTATAATCTTCCACATAGTCGAAATCCGAGATATACAAATAGTACTTATACGCCCAAGCTGGTACAAGAATCATATCCTTGCCTCCAGCATTCAATGCTCCCAAAACGTGCCAAGCTGCCCTCCCATGACTTTTCTCAAGTGCATGGGAGTTAATGTACTCGCATGCTGGTTCGATATTGAGGCATGTGATTGAGTTCCAAATGAGGTTTAAGAGAATAGCTATTGCAAGGAAACAATATGCTATTCGCTTGATGATTTTTCGTGACTTCTTCATTTCAAAATATAGCTTTTGTCTCCAAACATTTCCATTCTGTTATATAGTCTTCCGCTACTCCAAGGATTAAAGAAAGTATAGGAACTTTGGTTATAGAGATGCTTACGTTCTTTATTCCTTTGTGGATAAAGATTATCCAAGTATGTTTTGATTGTATGCTCAGTAAATCCTTGCGTCAAAATATCATTTGCTACAGTAGCACATGTTCTAATATATCTATTTGTTGGATTAAGAGAATAATCAAGCCTATTCCCATTTGCCGCTAAACGTCTAAAACCTCTATTAATAGCACCAATATTAGCTTGGTCAAAAACAGTCATATCTATTTGTCCACTTTTACTATAAGGAAGCTTCTTGCGTATTCTTTGTACGTAAGCTGAGTCATTTTCAAAAGGAGTTTGTTTTGATAGAATATCAAAATGCCTAACATTTCCAAAAATAGGTTCTCCATTTATTCTTCTTGTATTACCTATAACATTTTTATCTTTACCATTATACCTTCCATACTCAAAATAATTAGCATGTCCAAATTCATCAAGAGTAATAATTGCACTATGACCTACAGGAAAAGTTATATCACCAAACATTTTCTTCATGATACCTTTATCACCTTCTACTCCACCTCTATAGTTTGGATAATGAAGGTAAATAGCTTTTTCTGTTGTAGGTCGATATGGAATAAGAAGCCGACTTTCTCTACCTGTTAAAGTTTTCCTTGCACCAATCCTTGCAGTACATTTTTTGATTGCAGAAAGTTTACCTTTTATAAAAGAATCATTAGAAGCAAAAGCATATGGCTTCCATCTGGTTATAGGACTATAACCGCTTCTTAAAGTATTAACAACAGGAGCTGTAGCAAGAGATATTCTTGCATTACCAACATAATTACCCAAATCATTTACATTTGTGCTGAAAGGATTACTATTGTTCATCCTATTCTGCTTTTCTTTTATTTTTTTCATGCTGCAAATATAAGGAATTTGTGATATTTACACAATTATTTCCTTAACATTTAAGGTTTAATAAAACATTCCTTAGTGCAGTGACTTTTACTATGTCATACTATTACTGCTATATAAAGCACAAAAAGAAGTTCAAGCCAGTTTTTGTGATTGAAAATATTTACAAAACCTAATTGATTTTCTTTGTAATTGGTTTGGGCTGTTGTTTCATAGTCATCTATTATATATAGGTGTAACTTATCCGTTTACAAAAGCCGTCCTACTCGTTTCGAAATTTCTTGTTCATCATATCCTGCATTAAAAAACATCAATACGATAGTCGTAATAGCAGAAGGATTCTTTGATGTTTTTGCCAAGATGATACAAGTTGAGATTATATCCTCAACAACAAATGAATCTTCCTTTACATCTCGTAGTTGGTTTGCTATATCAAAATAAGAGTGTTTTTGATTCAAAAGTGTTATAGTTTCGTCCTTTGATATTCCCATTGTCAATCCTGTGTATATAACGCTTTTGGTTGCACTGTCATCTTTGTTGGTAAAATCGTAGATAACCATAATAGCTGTCAAAAATCCTAAACGCTGCTCATGAGAATATTTTGTATAAATTTCTTTGATAGAAGTCTTTTTGCATAGAATATCAAAATTATCCTTTTGCTCTAAGTCTCTTCCTATTTCATTTAACACTTGCGATATCCATAACTTGCATAATCCTATAACCGAATTACTTGGAGAGATATTCATTCTTCGAGCATCTTCTGTTTGAGCAGAATCCAAGCCACCAACAAAGCTATCCAACTGCATGTTGTAAAAAGCTTCTTCCGCTCTTTTAGATACTTCTTCTTTTAATTCAACCAAGCTTCTTCCTGTTCGCTCATAAAAACCTTCTATAGACATTATTTTTTCTTTTACATCTTTATCAGACAGAGAAGAAAAATCTATATCCAAGTTTTCTATCGCACTGGCTTTCTGTGGATTCCTCGTCTTATAGGTTTCCCAATAACTCATAGGTTTCTGTGGATGTTCCGCAACTTTTGGTGCTGCGGATGGAATCCTTGGTGAAGAAAATGAACTTTTCCTATCATATTCATCTGCTTTCTGATGAAACGTGAAATACAATATAATACAAATAGCTGCTAAGCCAATTAATAATGCTGCCATAATACAGAATGTTTGTCGTTTAAATTTATTGTGAATTAGATATTCTTTCTTGCTATTATTGGTTTCCAAAGTACGACACCATTTTCTTCTGAATGTCATTACTTATAACTACCATCATTTCATCTTGATCCATATCGTCAGGGAAGACCCACTCCAATTGGAAAGCAGGAACTGCAGGGTTATCCTTAACTTCATACTGAATGATAACCTTATTACCTGTTGATTGTTGAATATGAAACAAAGTTGTTCCACCATAGTTGGATACTCCTGCCCTAAGATAGGTACGAGTCTCAACAAAGACTTTACTGTCTTTATGACCACTAAGAATATTCTCTAAGAGCCTTGCATACTTCACTCGCATTCCACCATTGCTACTCACACTTCCGACAACTTGTCCGGAAGTAGAACCAATTTTAAAAGCTATAAATACAATTACAGCAACAATAATAACCCAAATCATATTTTACCCAAACTTTATTTTATAAACATCCATAAATAGCTAAAATAATTACTCCCACAATTGCACAAAGCATTACCATACAACCACTACCTCCACCAGAAGAACTATTTTGTAATGTTGCTTTTTTGAGAGGATTTGTTCTTTCAGACATTTGTACAATAGTTCTTTTTTGTTCATCAAAATGTCTTTTAAAATCATCCAACATATCAAATGAAGACATTTTGAGTATAGCAATATATGCATTTGATACAGAAGAGTTTAGTTCTGTATCTAATCCATATTGGCGATGATAAGATGTGCGAGAAGCCGAAATATTGTAATTAACCAGTTCTATCACTTTATTTAAAGCCAAAGAAACTACTCTTGTAGACAATTGTAAGTACTCTTGATTACTTATTGTTTGCGAACTTTTTATTTTCCGAAGTGGATTAGATACCTTATCTAACAATTCGGTTACTTGTCGGAACTGCCTGCCTCTTTCTAATTCGCCCATGATACCAAGTGTATTATACAGTGTATTATACTTAGAAAAATCAGTATCTCCTAACACGCCTTCTCGAATCAGCGGATTACTAAAGGTTTGTTTCTGTTTTGGAGGATTTGCAACTTTCTTCAAAGTACCATTAAATACATCTATCGCTTTATAATATTCCACCATATCTTGGTATATAGAGTTGGAATGGATGATTCGTTTGTATATTCCAAACAAAGTTTCTCGATTAGATAGATAATGAACTTCAAAGTTTCTTTCTCTATCAAAAGAATCCATTAATAGAGTAGCTTGCCATGCAGAAAATACAACTTGTGCTAAATTTTCTTCAGATTTTTCTTTTTGTGCCTCATTTACTTTTTGAACAATGCAATGAAGAGCGTTGCTAACAACCAAAGTAGATAATTCTATGTAATAATCGCTATTACCTACCTTCTTCTTTATTGACACTAAGTTCCCTTTTGTAGAGTTTAATAAATTTATGGCAAGGCATATTTGGGGAGGCAATGAGCTATATTTACGTAATTCCTCCTGAATAGCTTTATTTTCTGCCAAAATGGCAAAAGGCAATTGTGAAACACTACTTTGCATCATAATTCAATCTTTATAAAAATCTATTTATTTTATAATAAATAGCAAATACTATTTCATTATATGTTTTAGGCAACAGGATATGTTGACCACTTAAAAATCATCAAAAAAAACTTCTTTAAGATTAAGGCTGATGCTTGTCTCTATCTTCTCAATAATAGGGTTACACTTCTCTTTGATTATATCAAGGGCTTCGCCTATAGGAAGATGAGAATATACCTCTTTGAAAATTTCGAAAAAATAATTATCGATAATTTCTTCTGATGCAAAATTATAATTTGCAATTTTCGCCTCTTTAACAATGCCGCCAAACAAAAGCATTTGATTGCGGATATGTACGTCAGGATTAATATAGCCAGCTTGTTCTGCTATAACTGAATACATCAAATATCGTCCTTGCATGGATATTAAAACTATAGCAAGTTTACAACCAGACACAAGATTCTCATACTCTGGCTCAATAGTCTTTTTATCTTTGTTTTTAATATAATTATTCAAAAGACATAAGTAGGCTAATTTTATGCATGAGATTTGTTCATCTTCAGACAGATAATCTTCTGTCAGCATGAAGTAGAGGCTCTTAGCTACCAAATAAGGTTGCTTTACTACAGAGAACATACATTCCTCTTTGTTTATCTTGTAAAGCATGTACTTTGCTCCTTCTTTAAGAGCAACATTATTTTCCGCATTGAATGAAGACACAATCTTCTCCGCAATTTCATCTATATTCATTTTAAAACATTGTCATCCCAGCACTTCGGATGAACCTCTAATAATACGTGAAGCGTGGTGCTGACTATGCCACGTTCTGAGATGGAGGTCCTAGGAAAACCTTTTAGCACGAATGTGTAATAGCAGCCCACGCTATGCGTGAGAACCACTATGCTATCCATTGTGCTAAAGATGCAAATTTCCTAGGTTTCCATCATCACAAGATAAGCATAACGCTTCTTATCATTTCTAATATGTCTGGAGATGGTTTTCACCAAATCCGCTTCAAAATTACAAAAAGTTTTTCAAGACACAATATTTTTCACAAAGAAATTTCATGTTTTCGCTATAGATTTTGTAATATTGGACTAAAAGGATATTATTGCAAGGAAAATAATACCTCAGTTAGGGATAAGAAATAGTGCCTAAAAGTTGGTAGTATTATTCGATCTGTATGGTTGAAATTACCCAATACGCCCTTTACCTTTCCGCTACGCGCCGGTGACCGTTGGTTCAGGGCGTGCCAACCGTATAGTTCGAATTCATTATCACAAGTCTTCTTTAACTTCAAGAAATGCTTGTTTCTGGTCTTTTTTAACTGCTCCAGGTTGAGCGATGCGAGGTGTCAACGTGGTGCCGTTTACCCAATGAGAATGAAGGGGGATGAAGGGTAATGAAGGGTGATTTGGTCCCCTTCAATGCCTGAAACCCCGATAAACACAGGGAATTCCAAGGGATAGATGAAGGGTGAAGGGTTTTATGTTAGTAGATTGTAAAGTCTAAAAGTTGCATAAAACAGCATCCATTTTTGTTGATAATCAATGATGCTGTATATATATCTTACTCAACTTTTAGACTTTACAGACTACTAGTTTTTGTATAAAGCTATGAAAAGGTAAAAGCAGCTTAGAATGCTATATATAAGTATTCTAAGCTGTTTTTTTTATGATGTACTTGCTATTTCTTGACGATAGCCATGTCTTCTATATTGATAACTTCTTCTAATTCGATATGGTGAGAACCTTCAAGTTTGCTAGTTGATGTCAAAGCGGTGCTTGTAATGATCGATTTTATATTGTCAAGACAAGGCTGTTCGCTCTTTTCTTTGCATAGAAGTGTTTCGGTCATGTTGTTGAACTTCGTTATCGTTCCCATGTTTTTTTCTTCGATGTTTCCGCCAGCCAAAACTAACTTGTCTATGAGAAATGCAACAAGGCCGTTCTTGCTTGATATGGAGCATGGTGTTTTCTTGAGCTCCCACTCTGCTATGTTTCTTTTGCCAGGTTTCAATAATCCGCTTAATAATTTGGAAGTTACATTTGGAAAAAGCTTTTTGATGGTAGTCTCGGTACTCAACGGTGTGTCTACAGTCGATATTATTTTTCTGCTGATGACAATATTGGCAGATGTCTTTTTTATCGAGTATTCTACTACTCTGTTTGTCTTGAAGACATCGTTTCCGTCATGGCGTTGGGTGGTTGTTTCATTTGTCTTAATCTTGATAGTCGCTTTTTGTGCATCATTTTGCTCTCCGAGATAGAAGATTTCTCCAATAGACAAGCTGTCTGATTGATTCTGGCTATCTCTGATAGTTTGGGCTGATACAGCTTGGGTAAGCAGCATCAGAAAAGATAAAATCATATACTTCATAATTTTTACACCTTTTTTATATTGTTCTGCAAAAATAAGGATAATTTTCCGAAATAGAATTCGAAAGAAATTCTATTAATGAATGAGCCTCATCCTTCTAACTGAAGAATGAGGCTCGTTCTTGATTTATTCAGCCCCTTACAGCGGAGCTTCAAGATTATATCTTGTCGAGTGCCTGCTTGATGTCGTCGAGAATATCCTCGATATCCTCGATGCCTACAGAGAGGCGGATGAGGTCGGGGGCAACTCCGGCTTCCTTCAACTGCTCGTCAGATAGCTGGCGATGGGTATGGCTGGCAGGATGAAGCACACAGGTGCGGGCATCTGCCACATGGGTAACGATGTTGATCATGTCGAGTGAGTCCATGAACTTGATGGCGGTCTCGCGGTCGCCCTTCAAGCCAAAGGCGATTACACCACAAGTGCCGTTGGGAAGGTATTTCTGCGCCAGTTCGTGATAGGCGTCATCCTTCAGACCGCTGTAGTGAACCCAAGCCACACGCGAGTCATTGTGCAGAAACTCTGCCACCTTTTGTGCATTCTCGCAGTGCTGGCGCATACGCAGATGAAGAGTCTGAAGTCCCAAGTTGAGGATGAAAGAGTTCATAGGAGCAGGTATGCTTCCGAGGTCGCGCATCAACTGGGCAACGAGTTTGGTGGTATAGCCCATCTTGCCGAAGGCCTTTACGTAGGTCAGACCATGATAGCTGTCATCGGGGGTACAGAGACCAGGAAACTTTTCGGCATGAGCCATCCAGTCGAAGTTGCCACTGTCTACTACCACACCGCCTACTTGTGATGCTGTTCCGTCCATATATTTAGTAGTGGAGTGGGTAACGATGTCGGCTCCCCATTCGAAAGGACGACAGTTGATTGGTGTGGCGAAGGTGTTGTCCACAATCAGGGGAACACCGTTCTTGTGAGCTATACGAGCACATTTCTCTATGTCGAGTACGGCACATCCAGGGTTGCTGATGGTCTCGCCAAAGAACAACTTGGTGTTGGGGCGGAACGCCTTCTGTATTTCTTCCTCGCTTTCGTTGGGATTGACGAAGGTGCATTCTATGCCGAGTTTCTTGAGTGTCACACCAAAAAGGTTGAAGGTTCCACCATAAATCTCGTTGGAGGTAACGATATGGTCGCCTGCCTCGCAGATGTTGAATACTGCATAGAAGTTGGCAGCCTGACCGCTACTTGTCAATACCGCTCCCACACCGCCTTCTAACTGTGCTATTTTCTTGGCAACAGCATCGTTGGTAGGGTTCTGGAGTCGGGTATAGAAATATCCTTCTTTCTTCAGATCGAAGAGCATGGCCATCTCTTCAGAATTGTCGTACTTGAATGTGGTACTCTGAATGATGGGCACTTCGATAGGTTCTCCATTCTTTGGCTCATAGCCTCCCTGTACACAGATGGAAGCTGTACGTAATTTCTTTTCCATTGCGGTTGTATTTTTATATTTAAGTTTTTCTATGGGCGAAAAGTCTTGTTCTCGCTCTTGTCTCTCTCTTGGTTTGGCAGAAATGGCACTCACACTATACTGTTGTACTTGTGGTGCTGTGGCTTCCTGTCGTTTTTTTATCTTTATTGTGTGCAAAGGTACTTATTTTTTTTGATATTCAGATACTTTTTTGTACTTTTGCATCCGAATTCAAAACTAACAGCAATTAGTTATATCAAATAGAACGATGAAGATAGGTTTCGATAACGAGAAGTATCTGAAAATTCAATCAGAGCACATTAAAGAGAGAATCTCACAGTTTGACGGAAAACTTTACCTCGAATTGGGTGGTAAACTTTTCGACGATCACCACGCCAGCCGCGTTTTGCCAGGCTTTCAGCCAGACAGCAAGTTGCGTATGTTTCAGAAAATCAGCGACAGTATAGAGATAGTGATAGTTATCAGTGCTGCCGATATTGAGAAGAATAAGAAACGTGCCGACTTGGGTATTACCTATGACGAAGATGTACTTCGTCTGCGTGGCGAGTTCCAGCATCGTGGTTTCATGGTGGGATCTGTAGTCATCACCCATTACAATGGTCAGCCTGCAGCCATCGCTTTCAAACAGCGTTTAGAGCGTGAGGGCATCAAGACTTATTGTCATTATCTGATAGAAGGTTATCCACATAATGTGAAGTTGATAGCCTCGGACGAGGGATTCGGTCAGAACGACTATGTGGAGACAGAGCGACCATTGGTTATTGTGACTGCTCCAGGTCCTGGCAGTGGCAAGATGGCAGTATGCCTCAGCCAGTTGTATAATGAGAACAAGCGTGGCGTGCGTGCCGGTTATGCCAAGTTTGAGACTTTCCCTGTATGGAATCTGCCATTGAAACATCCTGTCAACATCGCTTATGAGGCTGCAACTGCCGACCTCAATGATGTGAACATGATAGACCCCTTCCATTTAGAGGCATACAACAAGATAGCCATCAACTATAATCGTGATGTGGAGATTTATCCTGTGCTCAATGCACTCTTCGAAGGAATTTATGGCAGTAATCCTTATAAGTCGCCTACCGATATGGGCGTCAATATGGTGGGATTCTGCATCTCTGATGATGAGGTTTGCTGTGAGGCATCCAAGGACGAGATAGTACGTAGATATTATGCTGCCACCAACAAGATGGCGGCTGGTGCTTGCAATGACGGGGAGATCAGCAAGATACAGATGCTCTTCAACCAGGCTAAGATTACTACCGATTATCGTAAGGTGACTGTGGCTGCCAAGAATCACAAACAAGAAACTGGACATACATCGGCTGCTATAGAACTGGAAGACGGTACCATCATCTGTGGTCACAGCAGCGAACTGCTTGGCTGTAGTGCTGCCTTGCTGCTGAATGTCACCAAGCATTTGGGGGATATCGATCATAACCTGAAGCTCATTCCACAGTCAATGATTGAGCCCATTCAGTATACCAAGGTAAATTATCTCGGTGGCCATAATCCACGACTTCATACTGACGAGGTGCTTGTAGCGCTCTCTGTTCTTTCCGAGAACGATGAGAATTGTCGTGTGGCTTTACAGCAGTTGCCTAAGTTGCGTGGCTGTCAGGCTCACTGCACTGTGATGCTGAGCGATGTAGACCAGCGTATCTTCAAGAAACTCGGAGTCAACATCACTTGCGAGCCCGTGCTGAAGAAATAGCACGTGACAAGTGAAAAAGTTAAGATAAAAAGCCTGAGAAATATGTAAAGCATCATGCAAGCATATTTCTCAGGCTTTATCGTTATAGAATTGTAGGAGCTAATAGTACGCTTGCCGCTTCGGCAATATATATAATAGGTGTGCGACTTGTCGAGCAATTTGAGGTCCATTCCATGCTTGTTTTCCTTTTATTCCTCTGGCTCTTGATGTTTCATCAGCGTTCCTAATTCTCTGACTTTTTTCTCAAACTCATTTCTGTCATTGATTGCGCCATTGCGTAGTTTTGCCCTATAATTATATATGGTGTTGACTGCATAGTGTAGGAATTCTGCAATCTTTGTACTATCGTCGATGCCCAGACGAATGAGTGCAAATACTCTTACTATGGCTGAGAGTTTGTTAGGGGAGGATAGATGAATTTGGTGTTCTTCCTTCAGCAGTCCATTCAAATCCTCCACGAAGTTGGGGAAAAGGTGTAGGAACACCTTATCGAAATTAGTGTATAGTTCTTCAAGTTCTTGCTCCTTGACTTCTGTATTCTTAGTCATAGAGTAGAGTTCGTTGTACTGTTTGTTTTTTACCATCTTATTGACATTGATACGCAGTTTGTCCAGCTTGTCAATGTAGTGAGAACAAGCCCCAAGAAACTGACCGATGTATTCTTCCTTCACACTATTCGACTCGTTGAGCTTGTCGTTGGATGCTTTTAGCATATCATTGGTGGAAGATAGTTTGTTGTTGAGTTCTTCCAGTTGTCTATTGGTTTCCTTTAGTTCGTTTCTTGCTTTTGACAGATAAGATTTCTGTTTGTTGACATAGAATGCCAACAAAGCCAAAGTGATGACCAAAAGACTTACACATATAATGGCAAAGATGAGTCGATGGTTCGCTTTTTTGAGTTGCGCCTGATAATTGTGGTCTATAGTGCCAAGCACAGGTGAAATTTGCCAACTGCGTATGCGAGTACAGAATTTCTTGTTGGCATTCCACGAAAAGTTGATGTATTTGTATGAGCGTTCCACATCTTTTTCCTTGCTGAGTATATCTGCAAGAATCCAGAGTGAAGCTTGGTCGTTGATGGCACACTTTACATCGCAGATTGCTGATTGCAACAGCCAGTATTTTACCATGTTCTCGTCTTTCAATGAGCGGTATATTAAGTAGCGGTAATAGGCCACAATTCCATATTCGTGACTGTTCTTCTTACACTTACTCAATCGGATGTCGTTGATTTTTAGAGCTTCTTTCAGTTTATTCTGACTGGTTAGCAAGACCTCCTTTCTCATGAGGTATTCCTCGCTGTCATGGGGTAATATTGTAAATAAAGTATCACGATAGCAGTTTTGTCTGCTATAGAATTCTTGACTTAAGTCAGTGTCTATGTTTATATTATAAAACCCCAGTTCTCCATAAACATGATAATAGGCAATGTAATATTCCTTCTTGTTGGAGTCGTTTAATGTTTTTTTGTCAATGCTTTGCAGAACTGTAATGGCTTCTGTGAATGCTCCAGATGTTGAATATTGCAAGGCAAGTAAGCTTCTCAACTTGGTAAAGTCGTTCTTCATGTTGTTCCTTTTGGCCAAGTCGATGGCTTTGTGAATATAATAAATAGAAGAGTCGCTTTGGTATGCTTTGTATTCCTCGTATAGTTTGTAATAAGAGTTTAGGAGTTGTTGGGGGGATGTATGTCCTTGTTTGCTCTGTGTTTTAATTTTAGCGATGCGACTTTCTTTTAAGTTGATATAGTGTTGTGATTGTTTGATAGCCAAATCAAGTTGCTCGTACAAGTTTTCCAGGCTTTTATTCTGAGCAAAGCATGAAGTTAGTGCAGAGAAGCACAATATACAAAACAAAGATAGTATTTTTTTCATCATGTGTTGTTTATTGTAAGTTAAAAAATAGATTTAAATTAAGCCTGTTTTGCTGAGTAGGCGAACATTCCAAAGGCAAAGGTAAGTTTTTTAGAGGATAATCCCAAATTTTTAATAAGTTTTTTCTTTTTTTTTATCTTTGTGAATAGGTTTCAGGTATATGTTTTAGCTTTGTAAATGGATTCTACGCGAGAAATGTATTACGAAAAAGGCTGCCCCAATCACTTGGAGCAGCCTTCAAACAAACCTAAATACCTATATTATTCAGTTCTAAACCTAAATGTACTATTTGTTTCCTTTTAAGATGGTTATATAAATAATGTGTTTTTATTTCTTTTCTACTTTGAGAACTGCCTTGTCTACACCGGCAGTCAAGTCAACTGTAAATACGTATGTCTCGCCATCCTTCAGTTCTACTCCATCTTTCAGGTAAACATTGCCGTTGTCGTGACCGTTACCGTCACCGATGCCGAATACCTCGCTCTCAGTTGAGATGAGATGGCTGTTATCCTTACCCTTGAACTCAACACCCCAGTTTGCCTGACCAAAGAACTTGAAGTTTACGTCAGTAGCTCTGAGCTGCTTGCCTACGGTGAGTGTAACCTGATATACCTTATCCTTGATTGGAGTGAGACAGACATCAGAATCGGTGCCAGTCCACCAACCATGATTTACAGCGTCCCAAGTAGGTTTGTTGATTCCTTCGTTTCCTATTATCCAAAGAGCGCCAGTACCATCAGCGTTCAATGCCATAGGCTCGTTTCCATTCATTGTCCAGATGCGGAAAGACTTATGAGTGAAGTCAGCCTGTACGGTGTATCTGCCTGTGATGGCCTTGAAGGTGTAGGTGCCATCTTCTTCTTTTTGGAACCAATCATTGTCATAATACCAGTCATCTGGCAGATTATTGCCGTTGATAGTAAGGTTACAGGTAGCACCTTGCTTGATATCTCCCACCCAAGTCTTACCTGCATCAGAATCGGCAAAATCGAGCATGGTGACTGGTAAAACATCTGTAGGTCCTGCAGTATAGTTCTTGGCATCGAAAGTAACGACTACATGATCAGTATTCTCTGACGAGAAGTTGAAGTTGTTGGTTTCGCCCAAATTGATGTCCTTTCCTGTACTTGAACCAAATACGAACTTGCCATCTTTGGTAGCGAAATATCCCTTAAAGTTCTTCTTTGTGTTGGGAAGGACAGTCTGATACAAGAAATTGTCAACTTCGGTCATGTCATACTTGGTTCCGTCTGCACAGACAAATTGCAAGTTTGTAAAGTGCGGACGCTTGATGTCGAATGATAACGTCTCAGTATTTGCCTTTGTCGACACATTTTGCAAAGTGAGTTGTATATCAACCTTGCCATCAGGAATGCTCTGAACGTAAGGTACTTTGAGCTTGACAAGATATTCACCCGGCTCCTTGGTACGGATAGTTGTTGCGTCTACACTCTGACCGCTGAAAAGCAAGTTGGCTTTCAAGGTAGAGAGAGCTACGCCCGCCTCATCCTTACAGTCTACTTTCACTTCTACCTCTTCGCCCATCCATACTGCTGTAGTAGGAGCGCTATAGCTCATCACTGGATTTCCAGTAGGTGTTGGAGCATTGTAGTCGTCTTCACTGCAAGCTGCCATTAGTGGTAGAGCGAGCAATGCTATGATATAATATTTGATATGTTTCATAATGGTTGTATCTATTGTTGATTAATTACTAAAATGACATTCATTATTTATTCCATTTGCACGAAATAACACCATTAGCAGGTACATTGCATGTAAAGTTATGGATGCCATCGCTTAGATTGATAGATTTTGTCTCATCTCCCTCGTTGATGATAACAGCAGCAAGGCTTCCGTCTGGATTCAAAAATTCTGCATGAGTTATCTTGCTGTCATTAATGGTACGTGAAGTAGTACCGATACGAACAGCACCAGGGGCCACCACGCTTGCCATGTGGTTGATGATGTAATAATGAGAATTATAGCTCAACTGTTTGTACCCATTCTGATTGATGTCGATGGCGCCATAGCAAGTTTGGCATCCACCATCAAGATTGGGACCCATTTTGTTGTCGAGCATCAAGTTCCAAACGAGTACGGCCTTGCAGTTTTGATTGACAGTAGCGAGTGCTACATTCTTCATATCTGCCATCAGACGTTTGCTTAAGTCGCGTCCATTATTCCATGTACCTATACTTGTTTCTGAGAAGATAAGTTCCTTGTCGGGGCGTTGGTTATGGATATCTGTCAATTCATTGTTGTTGCCACCATAGTCATGATATGCAGCTCCAACAACCAACTCGGAACCTTCAAAATTGTCACCGATAGCATTGTAGAGTTTAATAGGATAATCTTCTTGGTCTGCTATATTGTCGTAATTGTAATTATGGTCGTAGACATATATCTTGGTTGTAAGACCACTTCTCTTGAACTCGGTAGCCAAAGCCTTTACGAAAGGAGCTTCTTCCTGCCATGGCATATATAGAGAAGCGCAGTTGGCCTTGTTCAATGGTTCATTTTGAGGACTTACAGCATAGATATTGATACCCTTTTCTTTCATTACCTTGATGAACTTCACAAAATACTTGGCGTAGGTCTCACGGTAATCAGGGTTGAGGTGTCCGTCAGTCCAGGAGTCCTTTGGAGTCTTGGTATCGATGTCAGCAACCTTCATCCATTTAGGACAAGTCCATGGTGCTGCTATGATTTTTAAACTTGGGTTGATAGACAAGATTTCCTTTAATATAGGAATCACATAGTTGTTCTCATCGCTATAAAGTTCGAAATTACTGATAGGATCGTTCTCGCTTCCCTTTTTATCGCAATAAGTATATTCAGTACTTGAGAAATCGTTGCAGCCTAATGAGATGCGAGCGTAACTAACGCCATATCCCTCTGTAGTGGAGTAAATGCGCTTTAAGAGAGCCAGGCGAGCCTCAGGATTCATCTTCATGAGATTGTAGCAAGAAGAGTAGGTGATGGCATATCCGAAACCATCGATAGTCTGGAATTTCTTATTTTTGTCTATTTCGATGGTTGTTGGCGCCATAGATACACCATCAAAAAGTTTGGCTTCTCCCTCTGCCAAGGAATATGTGCCATCGGCTGTTGTGGTAAAAGTCTTGGCAGTTCCTAGTGTAGGTATAGGGTTGGGAGCTTCGCTTGGAGTCTCAAAATCAATAGGATCTGAGAATGAATTACTATTGCTGCATGCTGTCACAGAAAATGCTGTGGCGCAGATAAACATCATAATTTTATGGTTATGGTATTTCATATGAATAGTTTTTTTTATTGAAGTTTCGCATGTACGGAAGTTATAGTAGTTAAAGAAGTTATCACTCCCTTCGGTCGTTAGAAGTTATAGCCAATAGCCTTTTTTGTTGTATATTTAGTTATAAAGCATATGGCTTTAACTTCTCTAACTTCTTTAAATTCTTTAACTTCCCCTTTTGCGAAAGTTGAGTTTTTTATATTTGAAATAATTTTATCTTCACATTTTGAGATTGTGATTAGTAACCAGGGTTTTGTTCCAGGTTAGTGTTCTGGTCGAGAGCCGTCTGTGGTATAGGCAACAGGTAAGAGTTACTGTCAAACAGTTTAACTTGTTTGATGCGGCCTTTATCACGATTATCAATACCATTGAGATATTTTTCTACTTTGTTGTTGCGGCATAGATCGAACCAACGCTCTCCCTCAAAGGCAAGCTCTAAACGGCGTTCGTGGAGCACGGCTTCTATCATAGCTTCCTTGCTATTTGTCTTATCAGAAGTCAGTTCCTTCAGTTTGGCACGTTTACGAATCTGGTTTACGAGTTTCGCACTCTCGTCAAGGTTGCCCTTATAGGCTTCCGCCTCTGCCTTCATGAGGATAATGTCAGCGAGTCGAATCCAATAAATGTTGCTGTAGGAAGAACGCAACTTATACATGAATGGGTAGTTGGAGGCTGGATAATAGTTGCTCCATGTACATGCATAATATACTATAGCCTGATTCTTGCGTATTTCATCGCCTTCTTTTTCAAAGTCGTTGATGATGTCGCGCGAAGGAGTAATCCACTTTGCCCATGTGAAATAGTAATCCCAGTTGTCCAACTGGCGTCCGTACATCCACGTTTCCCAGTTTCCGCTACCTGTTGTCCAATGAACCTCCAAAATACCTTCTTTGGTATTACGTTTCAGGCAATCCTTGGTTGTCTCATCGTATCCCCAGAGAGTTTCATAACTATCTTCAAGTTCTACACCTGTTGTCTTGATTACCTTATCAGCGTAGGTTATTACTTTATCGTAATCTTGTACTTCCTTTTCGGCGTAGACCTTGGCAAGCATAGCTTGAGCTACAGTCTTGGTCATCTTGGTGCGGTCAGAATTATCATTGTCAGGAGCATATTTTTCAGCATCTGTCAAGTCGGCAATAATCTGTTCATAGCACTCCTTGGGTGATTTACGAGGAGGATAGTAAGTAGGGTATACCTCATTGATGTTATCAGAGGTGATTGTTTTTGCAATGGTTGTAATAACAGGGAATGAGCCCCAAAGACGTGCCATTCGGAACATCATCAATGCACGGAAAATTTCTCCTTGAGCCTTATAGGAATGATATTCTGTATCTGAGATTTGGCCACTTTCCTTCAGTTGTTCTACGCCATTGATGAGCACATTGGCTTGAGCGATATCCTCTAAGTATCGATTCCAGTCTCGGCTCAAAACAGAGTTGCTGGCATCGATAGAGTTGGTTTCGTAAGGCACCACCTCGGCTCCTGTAGTACCAGCATACGCATTATCACTATGAGAGTCGCCTATCAAAAGATAATCGAGATGGGTGTGTTCCTGGCGGTTGCGGAACAACTCATAGAGAGACTTGAGTTGTGCTTCTGCGGCAGCCTTATCCTTTAAAACAGCTGTGGATGTTTCAGTCTGGGTGCCCTGTGTTATTTCTGAAGGCTCGGATATAGGCTCATAGTCGAGTGAGCAACTTGCCAATGATATCATGGTTAAGCTACCGAGCGCTAAAGTCTTGATTTTATTATATGTTTTCATTGTTGTCATGATTTTTAGAATTCAACTTTTACACCTAATACTACGCTTTTGTTGAGAGGGTATGTGCCCCAGTCGATGCCTTGTACACTACCACTATTGCCATACTGATTAACCTCAGGATCCATACCAGAATAATCGGTAAGAGTGATCAGGTTGGTAGCTGATACGTATGGCTGCAAACGAGTCAGTCCGAAACGTGAAATCAGTTTGCGTGGCACATCATAAGAGAGTGAAATATCCTTTAAGCGAATATAACTGCCGTCTTCTACGAAGTAGGTAGAGTTACGGATGTCCCACTTAGCCTTAGGTACACTTGTGATTTGCCCAGGAACTCTCCAACGAGCCAATACTTTGGTGCTTTGGTTCTTGCCATCATACATTCCTTCTGTTTCCATTCGAGAGACATTATAGATGTCGTTTCCATAACTTCCCTGGATGAGAATACTGAGATTCAAGCCTTTATATGAGAAGGTGTTGGTCATACCGAAAGTGAAGTCAGGGTTAGGGTCACCGATATAGGTACGATCACTTGCAGAAACGAGTCCGTCGCCAGTTATGTCCTTGTACTTCATGTCACCAGTTTCAGGATCAACCCCTTCTGCTATATATCCCCAGAAACTGCCTAAAGGCATGCCGGGAGTGTTGCGTACAACTGGTTCGTTGACATAGTCGGTGGTTTTAGCATCATAATATACTTGCGTTAGAGCCAGACTTTCCAACTTGTTTTTATTGAATGAGATGTTAAAGTCGGTGTTCCACTTAAATGTTCCAATCAAGTTCTTTGAGGAGAAGGCAAATTCCCAACCCTTATTGCTCATCGAACCGCCATTATAGGTAAGACTTGTTGCAGCTGCACTTCCTGCAGGAAGGGTGATGTTCATCAGCATATCCTTGGTCTTCTTGTAATAGTAATCGGCATAGAAAGTCAAGCGGTTTCCTAATACAGTCAGGTCGAGTCCGATGTTAGTCTGTGTTGTTGTTTCCCATGTCAACTCAGGGTTGCTCAAGTTGCCTTGTGAGAATGTAGGTATAGCGTTGGCGTCATTGCCCTCACCAAACCATTGTACACGATTGATATTGTATCTTGCCAGATAACTATAGTCGCCCAAGCCACTCTGGTTACCAGTCTGTCCCCAGCCACCACGAATCTTCAAGTCGTCTATCCACTTGATATCCTTCATGAATTTCTCATTGCTCACACGCCACGCTCCAGAGAAAGATGGGAAATAACCCCAACGATGGTGAGGAGCTAACTTGGAAGAACCATCAGCACGCATATTGGCTGTTACCATATAGGTGTCGTTCCAGTTGTATTGTAAACGAGCGAAGGTAGAGAAGATAGCCCATTCAGCAGCAGAAGAGCCAGTACCAGTCCACGAAATCTTGTTGGCAGCATTCAGAGTAGGGAAGAAATCATTAGCATAGTTGCTACCATTGATATAGTTTTGGCTCCACTTGCTCTGAGTCCAAGAACTACCCGCCATGGCATCTAAGTTATGTTTGCCAAATGCTTTTTTGTAATTCACCACATTGTCCCATACGATCACACTGCTGGTATTACGTCCATCATAGCCAGTACCAAATTCCTGACGACCAATGGTTGTAGAGATAGGGTCGAGGAAGTTGGTTGTTGTGCCTTGTGTGCGATCGAAAGACAAAGACAGGTTGTAAGTCAGTTCGGGCATGATGGTAACTGTTGCTTTTCCTGTAGCCAATAAGCGGTTGTATGCAGATTTGTTGTTCTGTGTTCGGGCTATATTCTCAGCAGGTGAAGTGATATTTACGCCATAGAAGTTGTTGTAAAATTGATTTGGATTCTCAGGATTCCATACAGGAGCGTAAGTAGGCGTATTGACGATGGCCGTAACTACACCGCCACGGTTAGAACCCGTACCGGAAATAATACCTGTACCCTTATTAGTATAATCAGAATAGGTTACGCTTGCATTAAGGCGCAACCACTTACGGATATCGTTCTCAATAGAAGCGCGGAAATTGTAACGTTTGTAACTTGATTTCTTGATGACACCATTCTCACCTGTATAACCACCAGAGATGAAGTATCTCATTTTCTCAGTTCCATTAGTAATAGAGACCTGGTAATCCTGCACGTTTCCAGTGCGAAAAACTTCGTCTTTCCAGTCGGTCATATCTTTCAAACCTTCAGGGAGTTTTACCATACCAATCTCATCCATCAGTTCTTTATACTGTGCAGCATTGAGTGATTCTTGATTATCGCGTACAGTATTAAACGCATAGTGTGCATTCAAGCTAATTTTTGCCACACCTGTTTTTCCCTGCTTGGTACCGATAATGATAACTCCATTAGCAGCTCGAGAACCATAGATGGCAGCTGAAGATGCATCTTTTAATACTTGGATATTGTCAATATCATCAGCAGGCAAGAAGTCAATATTGGTCATAGGCACACCATCTACCACATAGAGTGGGTCGTTGCTACCATTCAATGATGTAGTACCACGCACACGTATGGTGGGGGAAGCACCTGGCTGACCATTGGCTTGTGAAATTTGTAGACCTGCTGATTTACCCTGCATACCAGCAGCTGCAGATACAATAGGACGTGTAGAAAGATCCTTCGCCGACACGCTTGAAACAGCAGTAGTAACATCTTTACGCTTCACTGAGCCATAACCGATGGCAACTACTTCATTTAGCATGTTAGCTTCCTCTTCAAGTGTGACCTTGATACCATTTGAAGCCTTTACTTCTTTATTCTTATAGCCAATATAAGAAATCTTGAGTTTGGCACCTTGTTGTACTTCGATGGTAAAATGTCCATCCAAATCGGTGGCTACACCATTTTGCGTTCCATTTTCAAGAACAGAAGCTCCAATAATGGGTTCATTGGTGTTGTCGATTACAGTGCCGGTAATCTTCATTTTCTGTCCCCAGGCTGTAGCCGAGATTAATAGAACGAGTGCTGTGGATGCTAATCCTCGCAACATCGCGTTACTTTTTGGTATTCTCATAAATTAATGTTTTAGTTATTTAATTGTATATATCTTTTTTTATTGCTTTGGCTCTTAAGTGAGACGCATCTTTTTCATTTGCAAAAGTAATAAAAAAAGTAACTGCATGTTTGATGATTAAATCATTAAGTGGTAAAAGTGAATAGAGTCTTAAGTGTAAGATGCTGAAAAACAGGTATTTGTATTCTTTGACTTTTTGTGATAAAGTGGTGCTGTTACAGATGTCTTTCTAACACTTTCCTGCTTTATGGTCGCAATGAAAGGGCGTACATATCATGACTGTCTTCATGTAGTTGTTCGCTCCTTTCTAATTCGTAATGTTGCGTTTAGGCTTGCCGTAGTCTACAGTGTAGCTTGTGGTAGGCGATGATGAAAAAAGAGAGTGTAATGAATACTTCGTAAAGTTATCCATTACACTCTTTTTTTAATGATGTTTGCCTATATATAATAAGGTGTAACACCTATAGGGAACAAACAATCATTTGTTATGCGTTGTAAGTTTCTTTATTTTCCGAGGTTCTTTTTCTTCTCGTTCAATTCTGCCTGCTTACGTGCAAGTTCAGCTTGCTGTTTTTGCTGCAATTCCTGTAGAGCCTGCATTCTTGCCATCAATCCGCTTGCCTTCTTAGGATTGCTCTTGTTCTCCTGATAACGTTTCTCGAGGATGGCAAGAAGCTTCTCGTCGTTGGTGGTCTTGCGCAGGGTCCACATGATGGCTGCACTGAAGAACAGAGAGATGAAGTAGTAGAAGTTCAAGCCTGATGAGTAGTCGTTGAACATAAAGAAGAACATCAGAGGCATGATGAGCATCATCCACTGCATCATCTTCATTTGATCAGCCTGCTGGCCTACCATCTGGTCGCGCTGCTGGCGCATGGTCATCCAAGAGTAGAGGAGGTTGGCTACACAGAAGAGGATACAGGTAAGACTCAGGTGATCGCCTATTAACCAAATGTTGGTTCCCCATTCTACGATTGGGTCGTAGGTGCTCAGGTCACTCATCCACAGGAACTTCTCACCACGAAGCTGTATGGCATTAGGTACGAAGTTGAACATTGCAACCCAAACCGGCAACTGAATCAGCATAGGGATACAACCAGATAATGGGCTTACACCATATTTGGCATATTCTGCCATCATAGCCTGCTGCTTCTGCATCTGATCCTCAGGCTTGTTATACTGAGCGGTGGCAGCTTCGAGCTTTGGTTTGAGTACACGCATCTTGGCAGAACTCATATAGCTCTTCTTTACCATAGGGTAGGTGATGAGCTTGAGGAGCAATGTGATGAGAATCAATACGATACCCATTGGGAATACATTGCTCAACCAGTCGAACACGTAGAGTGTGAAGAAACGGTTGATCCAGCGGATGATAGGCCATCCCAGATAAACGAGCTTCTGGAACTCCAGGTCCTTGCCGAAGGTGCTCTCCTTCTCTGTATTCTTCAGAATCTGGAAGTCGTTAGGACCGAAGTAGAACTCAAACTCAGACGCCTTCTTGCCGGTTGGGTCGAAAGCTGTCTTCATTTTAGCCTGGAACTGCTTCAGGTAGCCCGAACCCTTCTCTTGAGGAATAGAGGTCATGAAGGCATCCTTGTCGAAGTTGTCCTTAGCTACCATGATAGCTGAGAAGAACTGGTTCTTGAAAGATACCCAGTCGATAGTCTCTTCAATCTTCTCGTCGATTTTCTCGCTGCCCTCGTTCAGGTGGTCGGTGCCGCCCTCTGCCTCATGATAGGTGAGGGTGGTGTAGCGGTTCTCGAACATGAAGCCACGCTCCTGCTGGCGCGCCTTGTCGCTCCAGTCGATGCTCATCTTGTTGCAGTTAGGTGAGAACAGTCCTGCCATACCTTCTGCCTGCAGGCTCATGTGGAGCATGTAGTCGTCGCCGAGGGTATAGGTCATGCTGAGAGTCTTGCCTGGGGCAGCCTCTGCAGTCATGGTGACAGACTTGTCGGTCACGTTGGATGGTGTGAAATAGAGATCGCTGGTGATGATGTTGGCCTCCTTCGCCTCGAGCATGAACTTGAGGCTCTGGTCGTTGCCGTCGAAGAGAGTTACGTCCTTCTGGTCGGCAGAACCATCTTTCACCTGGAGGTTGTGACCCACGTATCCCTTGATGACTGCCTTCTCGACAGTACCACCCTTGGT
>ERZ1026874.478-NODE-478-length-24977-cov-22.021587_pt1 | contig 24977 bp, 27 predicted proteins | sample MGYA00380167_ERZ1026874 | MGnify/ENA primary metagenome ERZ1026874 (study PRJEB33269, sample SAMEA4719803) | human gut metagenome | biome: human-associated habitat; feature: organic feature; material: feces | place: Cameroon | collected 2013-10 ...
AATAGTAGGAACTTGCCCAATAGCGCTTATGGTTATCCAGCATCTCCGATGCCAGGAAACCATACTTGATGAGTGTTGCCTTCTTGGTCTTCATCAGTTCATTCATCTTGCTGTGGAACACCAGAAAGGCATTGAACGACATTCCTGCCATGATGGCTTTCCATTCTGCACTCTTTTTCTTGACAAGAGCTTGGTCTGCTTCCACCTTTGCTGTGACCTCATCCTCTTGCTTCATCCGTTCTTTCAGATAGGTGGTATCCCATTTTCTCCATATCAGTTTCTTGATATACCCATCAAGTTTCAAGGCAAACTTACCTTCTTCTGTCTCCTTGACATGGAATTTCTCTTCCAACAATGGTGTACGCATCTTCGACGTTATCAGATATACAGTTGATGTAATCCGCAGTCGCTCAGTACCGGCATCTTCTCCTGCTATCACCTTATCACCCAAGATAGAAACGGTTTTCTCCAGTTCTTCCATCTTTTCTTCAGTAAAGAATCCATATTCCTTCAACTTCCTCATCATGCCATAGATTTCAAAATACAAGGCATTACAGAATATGACAAAGTCCATGTCTTTCAGCGTTTCCGTGAAGAATAAGAAATAGGTACTGACAGGGTACATCTCCATATTCTGTGGCATTTTTATTTCCTCAGGCAGTTCCACTCCCGAAGCCTTACCGTCTTCTCTCGCTGTCGATATAATCTCGCCTGTCTCTGGATTCCTGGCATCCAGATATTTGCCGAAGTCAAAGTCCTTGTCTATCTCGTCGATACCAGTCAACTCCTTCAGCAAAATCTTCGGCTGCTTGGCATCACTCTTCATGATTTCCGTGAACACGTCCACGCTTGCCATGCACAGATTACCCACGGCAGAGGCAAACGCCACGTTCATTAGCAGATTGCCATGCAGCAGGTCATCAAACTTTTCTCCATAGATGCGCATGGAGATATACCATTCCTTTGGATTGCCTTCAAAGCCGATGGTGGAGATGTGGATGTCCTCAGCCGTATCAGTATGTTGTCCATACAGACTGCTGATGACAAGATATTTCTTCCGGAAATATTTTTTGATGATATGCTCATAGCGGTCATAACCGTTCTCTGCAAAGTCCAACACATGCGCCCATCTGCAGCAGGCCATGATATATCCATCATGGTTCAGGAAGTTCATGTTGAAGTACTGGTGCTCGTTGATCCTCACCGTCACCTCCAACTGCTTATGGGTCTTCTTGTTGAACGCAAACGTGCCTTCTGGCGGAAAATCCAAAGGCACCCTGGTTGTGAACACAGGTAAAAGTATAGGTGCTTTTCTCTTCATGTTCTGTTTCATTGTTAGTGAAGTTTGTGTTGTTGATAAACGATTGCTCTATATCTCGAAGTCATTCGGCTCACGAACCACAGCCACAGGCTCACCCTCAAAAGTCATCTCTGGCATCAAATCCATCAGCCTTTTTTTCATCCCTCGATAATGTTGGTATTGTCCTGCATTCTCAGCGATAAATCGACAAACATCCTGCCGCTTCTCCTCATTGTTCCATACCTTGACAGTTTCAACCAAGGCATGATAGCTGTCGAATATCAGTTTCCCGATACGTCTTTTGTATTCGCCTACCTGTTCTTGTATGTCATCACGGTTGATGAGCAGTGGTATATGTTTGCACAGCGCCATAGCTATGGCATACGCTGCATCAGGTCTGTTCTTGGCTAATATCTGCGGAATGGATTTCTTATGCCATCGCTCCAGCAGTCGTAGCTGAGCTGTGAAGTCATCATTGTCTCTTGGCTCAAAGCTTACTTCTTGCATCAGATATTTGGAGTATTCCTCTTCATAGTCCACACTCAGCCCTTTCGGTATATAGTTGATTCTCGGTCGCTCCATCTTGGCACGATACCGTTGCTTCTCCATGGACCGTTTTCTCTTCTCGTCCCATTTTATGCGCAACAGCTTTTCTTCCCTTATCTGGAGTTCAATATCTCTGAACTCAGGTGTATTCATCACTTCTGCCTTCAGATGTTTCTTGATGACTTTTTTCAGATAGCGATTCCATGCCTCCTTGTTCTCTTCGGTAACGAATGGCGGACATTGCTCTCCGTAGAAAGTGTGCCAGGTGAATGGCTCGAAGTCGAGGTGCCAGAGGAAGGATTTATGTTGAGTATCGTTATTATCCATTGAGTATATCTTTGTATAATTTTCCTAAAGCACGATGATGATTGTCCATAAAGTCTGTTTCAAAGATGTCTGCCTTTATATGTTGGATAGCTGCATTTGCCGCAAGATTTGTCATTTTAGTCTGATTTCTTCCGACATTACAAATAATTCGTGCCATTTCCTTAATTTTAGTTGGCGTGTACTGTCTTTTCAAATCTTCCAGTCTAAGAGCTTCACATTTATGAAAGTTATAGCGTTCTCTTAAAAAGAAAAAGTCTATTTCTTTCTCATAATCAGAATCCTTGCTGGTGTCAATATCAAGTTCATAATCGTCTTGATACTTCAAAAGACCAACGTTCTTCACGACTCCAGAAGCAGGTTTTACCCAAAAATGTACTTTGTTGTCAAAATCATATTGGTCAGATGTAGGACTTAACTTTATCCTTTGAGCATGGTTTACAGCCATTTTCCTTTGACCTTTTATGTGTGGCCCGTTACAGGTTGGACATGATGGAACAAAATTATATAGGCTTAAAGCTACAATGGGGCAACTTCCCTTATCAAGCACGTGGTCTAAATCAAATTGAGTTCTTCTGCCTCCATTGTATACGAAATAGTTGATATATGACATATCACAGTAATAGCATGTATGAAGGTTAAATCCATTTTTCTTATCAGTAAAGAAACCCACAAATGCGTCTCTCATTGCACTGTATTTTATTCCTTTGCTGTTTGTTGCTTTTGCCTCATAGCTGAATAAGACTTTTAGGTCATCATGCAACTCCACTCCTTTTTTGTAACCTAAGGCAGTATATTTCTCGTAAATGTTTACCAACTTATCAAAAGGAAGAATCATGATTTCCTTCATTTGAGTGGGAAGAAGCTTTTTGAATGACGCTTCAATTCCATATAGTTTTTTACGTAGCCTTGTCCACTCTTTCTGTCTTTCTGCTTCATTGTCAAGTAAGGCCGCAAAACTTTGTTCCAACATTTGTTGGTGTTTTGCACCCCCATAGTCCATCTTTATCATTGTCTATTCCTCCTGTTCCTATATTCTTCAAGCATCCTCATAACTCTCGCCAAGGATGTATGCAGATATTCATCACCGACAATGCTTGCAACATAAGAATATCTTTGCCAATCTTCATCACTAATTTCAATTGGGTCATTCTCTGCAAGACTATTATAAGTACGGAATATTTCTTCCACCTGTTCTTGTGCTATCTTACCCATAGAATACTCCATAAAGAAGTTTTGACCTAACATCTCTTGGATATTGGCACAGAAAGTTTCACCAACGACTTCCTCATTTGTCTTTGATAAAGCAAGAACATTACTTTTTGGCAAATCACTCAAAACGAAAGGCGAATGAGTAACCAACAAAATATTTATTCCTTCAATGTGCTCAATATGAATATTTTTTAATGCTTCAACTATGAGATAAAGGAAACGACGTTGAAGGTCTGGATGAAAATACAATTCAATCTCATCAAATATAACGTTGATGTATTTGTATTTCAATAATGGTAACTTCGCCACTACATCGACATTATTATAATGTACTGAGTTTATATTTACTACATGATAAACAAAATTGCTGATGATGTACGCTATTTGTCGTTCTCCAGAACTTAAACTCCAAAAAGGAATAATATTCTGTTCATTGTAGTTTCCATGCTCATCAATGTTTTCACGCTTTACAATTTGGAATTCAATGTCAAAGATGGGAGGAGGCAAGAAATCAGCCATTTCTCTATGTGCCAACACACCGAGTTGATTGTATTCGTCCATACATCTTTCTCCTTCTGTTTGAATATCCTTCAGCTTATATACTTGCGCACCGTCATTATACATGCCTGTTTCCAAATACATGATTGTACGTCGCAATTTTACTGTAACATGAGAATAGTCATACAGCAGCTCATCTATGTGTCGATGCAGCAAGTCAAAACTGCAATTTTCTTTTCTAAGGTTGCTTAGTATTTTATTATATTTTTTGTAGGTTAAACCGATTTTTAGAATTTTATAGACAACATATCTGCAAGCCAACTGATGTTTGGCACCAGTAGTATCTATCTCCTCCATGTTTTTCAAGTAATTGATAATCTCATGCTTGTTCCTTTCGTAATTCGTGTATAAACGGCTACGTTTCCCAAACATTCCTCGGTCAACCATCCAATCTCTCGTCCAAAAATAATTATCATTACGTATTTCATTCAATGCTAAACCTACAATAACATGGTCTTTATTGATGATTCTGAACGGATAATAATTGGGATTCTCGTTGTTGTCATCTTTATAGAAGAGCATAGAGAGTAATCTTTCCTTTGCGAGTCTATTCTCTTTTGGAGCGTTGATGATGCCATTCTCTCGCATAGGATTTAACACCAATGGCATTTGATAGCCATCGTTTTTATGAAACAGTCCTGTCAACCAACATCGCAAATATGGATATTTCTGATAATCTTGTTTCGGACGAATCTTCATTATACGCCTTTCATCTGTAAATTCCTCCCAATAATCACCTGGATTATAGGCATAGAGGGAATAATTACAGACTATCGTATAGAAAAGCTCCGCCAGCCTCTTCATACTTTGCGTTTTACGAGGTAATAGATTTTTAATTTTATCATTTCGTGCATCGAGCAATGTCTCCGTATTACAAGAGCGATATTCCATCATACCTTGTACAGCATTATTGCCATTAGAATTTCTGTAGCGTACTAGCTGAATCTTTCTCCCTTCAACGTCTATTCTCTTCAGTTCATTACCTTGCAGAAATATAATACTTCCATATACATATTCTATATAATGCACATGTTCTGCGGCAGCATATTGAGGACTTTCTCCAAGAAAAGTGGTAGCGACATTGTTTAGCAATCTTACCATCATGTCAAGTATAGAACTTTTGCCACTTCCGTTTTCACCAACAATGGCACTTATGCTTACGCTAATACTGTTTGAGTCATACAGCATCGTATCATCATAGAAATCATTGGGTATAATGATTTTTCGTCCATCTTCTGAAATGACAGCCTTATTATAGAAGGTGTACCATCTGTTATCTTCCGATAAAGAACGTTGCATACGGCATGTATGGTGCAGTTTTCCTCCAACAGGATTTGCAGGTTGCAAACATCTGAAGGCTAAAATTCTAAAAGTTGATTTTGGCATGTACTAATTATATATGGTTAATCCTCAATATCCCATTCTGTTGTTGTCATATTGCCCAAGTCAAAACCACCTAATTTTTCAACAGAATTAGCGTCTCTAAATCGTTCCATTCCATTCAAATACAGATTTAGTATCAACAACACGTCACTGTTTGTTGGCAACACATCAAGGTCAAATGCCACAAAATCATCCTCTGGCTTGAATTCTCCTATCAAGTCATTGATTTGAGCTAATACCTTGTTGATTACCTTTAACTTGAACTCATTTACGGTCTCATTGGGCTTCTTTGCAGAAAGCAGTGCTATGTCTCCTTTCATTGAAGAGAGCTTTGAATAAAGCTCACTATATTTCTCGACGTCTTTTCTTTGCATTATTTTGTCAATCTATCTAAATATAAACTCAACATCATTAAAACATCGCTGTTGGTTGGCAACTCTTCATCGCTGAACAACTCAAAGTTTTCATAAGGTTTGTCATCCCCAAGAACAGCATTGGCATCAGCCAAAGTTTAGTTAACATACTTCACTTTAAAATTGTTGAGTGGTTCATTTGGTTTCTTACTTGATAAAGCTCGAAACTCATATTTCAAAGTTCTTACCTGCTCTAATACTTTCTTTGTTTCCATTGTCATTTAATTACTTATGTTGGACATTTTCTCATAAACTCACAATATTTCTTTTTGATGACTTCATAAGGCATACGTTGTTTGTTCTCAAATATGTCTGTCATCATTTGTAGGTCTGTATCATCAAGGACGATGATACATTTTCTTTGACCAGACCATATATCTATCAAATGTTTCTGAATGTTCCTTGGAGGTTTGTGTCGTGTGACAAAGACACCAAACTTTCCCAAGTTGTCATTCAAATATCTGTTCAATTGGTTTACATTATCTCGATTCAAAGAATCAACATTCTTCAATTCAAAAACGATTTGTTTAGAACCATAAGTGTCAAATAGTTCCTTGAAAAAGGGAATAGACTGATTGTTGTAAAACACCAAGTCTCTAATTTGAGTACCTGAATCTGTTCGACTTTGTCCTTGTGCAAAATCTAAATGAGGATACAGCAAAGAAGCCAACAGTTGAACCACATACTCTTCATATTTCTTGTCAGCATTGTCTGTTTTTCCTGTAGGAAGTTTACTAATCTCTCGCATTTTGCGTTTTGCCGAAGTCAATGGAAGCTGCATAAACAACGGATCATTATGGCAATCCACAAATGAACGCTCCTTCACTTCAATATATCCTTTCACGAAATCATAATTACTCCTGTTGTAATCTATGATTTTTATTCTATCCTTGAAGAATAATCCTTTATCTACATTCTCTGAATAATAGTTTGAGAAGTAATCGTCCATTCCTATCCATGATGAAAAGCGCAACCATCGTTTGGGAACAAGTAGAATAGGTTGTTTCGTGTTGGGATTTACAGGAAGAAATACAGTTTCAGCTTTCAGCGTATGTGACTTTGAATCATATACAGACTCTATGGTGACTTGCTCCATTGGAATTTTGTATTCTTCGCATCTTTGTATTGTGTAATCAATAAGGAATGAAGAAATAAGGTTGCAAGCAATATCACTGATTCTGTCTTTTGCTATTTGTCCGACCAACAGTTGCACTTCTTCAATATGAGTAAAACCATTAGACTTTAGTTGAGGAATATCACCAAATAGTTTCAGAATATCATTGGCTATCTTTTCTCCTATGCGATTTCCTTTCCTCGTTTTTGAAGAGCCGAGTCCTACGGCTTCGCATTCAGAAAGTCCTATAAGTAATTCTGTTGCTTCTTTCTCATTCCCATGGTTGACCAAACATCCCAAATGGTTGAAATTTTGTATGATAGAATCATGCAATCCGTTATCCATTTGAGATGGAGATTTCCACAACAAAAAAGGATCAACATACAATGGAATGTCTTCGTCCAAGAATGGAATGGCAAAATCAACCTTATCTTGGAGGAGCAGAATTCCGTGGTAGTCATTCAATCGAGGTCTAACAATATTTTCCATGTTCTTAATTTCAACGCTCTGTTACTGATGTATTTAAATCAGTTCAAATTCAAGAATCCTACAATCGCTATTTTTTACAATAATATCGCTATCCGACAAAGGAAGAATCGAATTATTGGCAACTTTCAATGGAGTGAGGGGAGAGGCAACAAGCTCAAATAAGTTTGTTGTGCCATCCACTAAGGCATAAGAAAAGAATCCCTTTCTTGCCTTATCTATGAATGTGTATGCATAAAGTTTCTTTCTTAGAGGCCAGGTTTGCATAAAGTTTATATTGGGGTTGTCTTGGTTTAATGACAGAATCATTTCGCTGACACCTTGTTCCTCCAAGTATTCATACCCTGTTGCTGTTTCATGTTCAATAAAAGCATCATTGATGTCAACTTCAGAATTATAATCTAAGTGAGCAACATAATCTTGATTCTTTCGCAAGTTCTCCGTATCTCTAAATTGTAGAGGGATATAGCCTCCCATGGATGCGATATGAACAGGCAGCCCATTTATAGTACAATACCAATCATTGTCATACTCATAAATTTGTTGTAAACCAAGTATTGCCATTTTTAACTAAACATTGTTACACAGATCTTGCACCATTCAACCTTTTTCCATATTCTTGGTCTGAAAGCATAGGAAAAATGAATATCAGACAAGGGCGGTAAAGTTGCTTGATATACACCAACTTGTTTAAGGACTTTTGAGGCTGCATAATTCTCAGCACAATGCCCCACTGCGTTATGACATAACGGTGTATAATCATTTACGCCACAATAAAGTTTCTTGTGAAATTCGTCTATAATTTCATCATGAAGCCCTTTCATGTATGCAGGAGAATGGTGATTTCCGAACTCCAGAATTTGGTCATACATAGCACCAACTGTTACAGCAGGATATTGTTTTGCTCTTGCACCTTTTATATGGAAAGTAAGAGCATTGTGTTTCTTCCTGTAATCCACATCGTCATGCAACTTTGCAATTTCGGTAAATACCTTTAGGTACAGGTCTCTATCATTGGAGTATTTCATTTTTGTATCACTTCCCTAACTTACTTGCCTCCTCAATATCCCTTGTTTCTTCTTTGGTTTCCGTTACAGCCATCTTGATGACCAAGCCAATAAAGCCTACTAACACCAGTCCAATAACTCCTAAAATGATTTTCCACCACATAATTCTATTAATTTAAAATTTACAATGTATAATTTATAATTCAACATGCAACACTCAAAAATGGATAAACTGCGGTACCTTCCACAGCATCTTCTCCAACTTAGTAATCGTTGGATTCATGCCATGCGACTGATACATCCTGACATCCTCCTTCCACATTTGCTTTCTTCGAGCGGAGTCCGTGCTCAGTCCCCCCATGCGCATCCTCACGATATACTCATGCAGGTAGGTTACGCTCAGCTCGCCGCTAAGCAGATAACGGAACAGCAGATCCGAGTCGGCGGCTATCTTATAGCTCTCGTTATACAGACCCTTACGCTCAATGGCACTACGCTTGATGTAGCAAGTGGGATGAAGTGGCAACCAGCCATGACGCACCTTCCACAGACGATAGTTGCCACCTATCCAGTTCCTCACCACCTTGTCCGTATTATCAGGATTCACAAATAATCCGTCACCATACAGAAAATCGGCGTGAGTTTCCTCAAACCGTTTTACTATATTCGATATGGTGTGGGAGGAATACAAGAAGTCATCCGAATGCACCAAGCCGATGACATCGCCAGTTGCAGCACGGATGCCCTTGTTGATAGCCTCGTACATGCCATGATCTGGCTCTGATATTATCTTGGCGATTCTGTCTTTATATTCATTGATGATAGCAAGCGAGCCATCAGAAGAAGCACCATCCATCACGATATACTCAATGTCAGGATAGTCTTGCGACAACACGCTCTCTATACAGCCTCTAATCGTCTTCTCTCGATTGAAGCATGATGTTATGATTGTAACTTTCATCGTTTCTCGTTATTCTATCTAATTATTTTCCTTTCCCTGACTTTCATGGCAGGATTTCCTTGATAGATGCCATTCTCCTCCATATCCTTGGTTGCCACACTGCCCACTGTAAGGATGGCATTTCTATGCACCGTCACACCCGAGCATACCGTAGTCTTTGCTCCAATCCAAGCACCGTCTTCAATATGGATAGCTGCATTGCGATAAGGCATGGAAGAAACGGTATAGTCATGATTTCCCGTAAGAAGCAGCGTCCCTTGCGAAATGCAGACATTGCTACCGATAAACACCTTGTCAAGATTGTCTATCCAGCAGCCTTCCCCTAACCAGCAGTTATCACCGACAACCAAATTCCAGGGCGACTTCACCGTAACATTATTTTTGATTACCAGCCCTCTTCCTATCTTTGCCCCGAATAGACGAAGTAGGGCTATCTTAATTCCCATAAATGGATTCCACGATGCTCTTACAACCAAAGCATTCACGAAATACCACAGAGTGGTCTTTAGAAATCCAGCCCCTTTATCAAAGTCTGAACCGTCAAAGGTTGCGAGATTTACTTGTATATTGTCCATCATAAAATTCAATAATGGCGTTTGGTTAATAATTTGATATTCAACTTGATTTTATTCATAAAATAGCTCTTTGACTCCAAAGGAAACAATGGCTGATACAACTTGCAACGCTTGTAGAAATAAAATATGGATTGTATCTTCCGCAGCAAACCACAATTATTATTGCGATACTCTGTCTTTTTCTTGCCAAAGTTTCCTCCCTCGAATATCTCTTTCAAGATAAAGTCGGCATAACTACCATCTATTTCGAATGGAACTTTCTCCGCAGCAAGTCCTAAGTTATGAATCATTATATAGCCCAAAGATTTGGCAACCTTTTCCAATTCCAAATCTCTCAAATAGCCATTCAACCGTTCTTTGTTCACCTCTTCATAATGCCTGTCAAGGAACAATGCCAAGTCACAAACCTGTCTCAATCCAATACCTGCCTCCAAAAGATGGCGAGAGATATGTAGGAGTTGGTGCAAAACTGACAGGGTAGAAGGAACTGCTTCTATCTGTTCTCCACCTATCTCTACACAAAATGGGGGATTCTTCTCAAACTCATCATCAATGATAGCTTGCAACCTTTGTTGCAATCGCTTATCATCAAACAAGCACATATAATAATGCAACTCAACCACCTCATGTTCCAATGAGAACGTAAAATGCTTACGCTCTCGCTTATTGTCTGAATCCTCCGCTGCCACCTTATCCACCTTTGAAGCCCATGCCACAGCCTCCTCACAATCCTCACGATGTTTGAAATAAACATCAATGTCACCACACTGGCGATGCAAAGGATAGGGATAATTGGCAGCGAAAGCCTGACCTTTGAGCAACACTGGAGAAAGACCATGAGTAGTGAACAAATTGAATAACTTTCCTATCAACGCATTCATCCTTTGATTCTTGCGTTCCAGTGTGATGAGATACGCCAGCCATTTCAGTTTTTCTTCTCCACAGCCTTGCTCGTCACTGATATATCCAAGAGAATCCGCCATGACACCGACCAGACATTGTTCTTTGGCAAGATTATACAATTCCTTCCAATCAACATCTGTCATTGCTTTGGCAGATTGTTCGTTTTTCCACAATGCAGATTTCAAAAGAAGAAACAGGTTATCTATCGTTTGATTCTTCATAAGCCCTTATAAATCTCCATCATCTGTTTCGCCATCACTTGGGCAGAATATTTACTCTCAATAAGTTCGCGTCCATTACGTCCCATCTGTTCCAATTTTTCTTCTGAGAAAGCAATGAATTTACGAAGGGTTTCTACTAATGGTTGCGTACCTATATCAATGCAAGCCCCAGCATCAAAACTATTCAAATCTTCCCAAGGTGCGCCAACCGTTGTAACCACAGGAGTACCCGAAGCAAGGCTCTCCGCTATAGCTAACCCGAAATTCTCCGAATGAGTAGGCAATACGAAGAAATCGGAAGTCTTGAACAGATGCCACTTTTCTTCTCCATACACACCACCTACCAACTGTACTATATCATCCAAGCCCTCCTCATGAATTTGCATTTTGAAATTGGCGATATAGTCTGCATCTCCCTCGCCAGCAATAATGATACGATACTCTTTTAGCTGATCACGCAAGATAGCAGCTGCCCCAACAAGAAAGTCAACTCCCTTCTTGGGATGTACCCTCGAAAGAAAAAGAACCTGCTTGGTTCGCTTCCACGTTTCTTTCAAGACAATGCTCTCAGCATCTATGCCGAGTTTAACCACCTTGACTTTATTGTTATACCCCAACTTTAAGAGGTTGTCACGCTCGCTATCAGCTGTAGCATGTATGCAGTCTGCTTTCTGCACCGCCGCCTTTTGATACAGCCATAGCGCTGGAACCTTCCGAGTCCAGTAATGCCTTTGAATAATCCAAGGCTCCAACATACCATGCGGCGTCAGCACCACCTTATATCCTTGTTTCTGCGCCAAACGTTGAATCATGGCACAGTCTGGAGTCCAACAACAGTTGATATGCACGACATCTGGTTTAATACTATCCAGCAATCCTATAACCGTTTTCTTCCAAGTACCAGAGAACGGACGAAAACGAGGAATATCATGCACCTTGCAGTTCTCCATAGGCAATGGATTCTCCGAAGCATGCGTCAGGATATGCACATCAGCCAGTTTGCCCAATGGCTTTGCCAACACCTGTATATAAGTAGAAGTACCACCCCATGTCCGGTCGATACTCGGTATATAATGAATGATTTTCATAGACAAATTTGATTATTTCTAAGAGTAAAGGTTTTAGGAATGAAAGGCATCCCCAATAACCTTTTTGGCAATGTTACTATAGAGGAACTTGCTTGCACCCTCACTTTCAGCATTTGTTTTCAGTTGATTATACAAAATAGAGTCATCTACAATATGTTCTACAAATGATTTGTAGTAATCAATTCCTTTACCATCCATAAAAAGACAGTTGCCATTAAAATCCACTTGATCAAAACCGCGGAGTTTTGTTACTGCAAGTGGAACCATAGATGCCACAGCTTGCTCCCACATAGCAGAATGAAGACCTGGGAACATTACAAGGTCTGCTGCAAAGAAATAATTATAAACAGTATCGGAGTTAATCCAACCGATATAAATAACTCTATCAGAAAGCAAAGACTCTATGATTGGCTTCAATTCATCTACGATTGTTCCGAACATCAGGATCTTCACATGAGGATTCTCTATCTTACTTACAGCCTCAGCCAATAAATGAATGTTCTTTACTTTGTCTATCTTTCCTCCTGTAACAATCAAAAAGTCATCATCAACTATACCATATTGTTTACGTATAGATAGCCGAATATCATTCTTATGATCCAAATCCATTTTTTCATCATCAGCTCCCATATACAACAGTCTGACTTTTTGTTCAGGCACCTTGAATACATCTTTCAAGAAAGTGCATCGTGAAGGTGTTACCCCATAGAATATGTTAGACAGTTTCAATAGACGTTTAACTACGAAATAACGGAAAACAAAACCGTTCAAAAAACGAGAAAACGAGTTTTGGTTACTGTTATATTCGTCCATGTGGTTGTCAAAAACGATTTGCACCTGAGGCAATTTCTTCTTAATTTTGAGCAAACATAGATAATTGAAACAAGTAACATTATGAACATAAATAAGATCAGGCTTCTCTGACAGGACAATGTCCGTAAAATCTTTATATAGATTGAAATGCTTATTTATGTTCTTGGATTTGAACTTATTCTCAATTCTTATCAGTTTACATCCTGTATCCAGCGTTTTTGGTCCAGCAGGCTCATTGACCACACCACCATTAGATGTAAATTTAGAAGCTGTTGGAGCAATTATAGTAACCTCATGCCCCATCTTCTTGTGATATTTGGTGAGAAGGTTGTCTTGATAGGCATACTTCTCACCAAACAGACCACAAAGACATAAATGTACAATCTTCATGATTGGAATCTACATTTTACAAACGACCATCAACGACAGAACGGTCTAAAGCCCCTTTCACATCATAGACAACACCATTGTCAACGACCAAGGACTTGACATCAAGTTCTTTGAACTGGTTATGGGCTACAGCCAAGATTACGGCATCGAACTTTTCACCTACAGGCAACTCGCTGACTATATCCACACCATACTCACGCTTTACACTCTCCTTGTTTGCCCAAGGATCATACACGGTAACATTCTTGGTGTATTCCTCCAAACTTGTATAGATGTCAACGACCTTGGTGTTGCGAATGTCAGGACAATTCTCCTTGAACGTAATACCCAATATCAAGATCTTGGCATCCTTCACCAAAAGACCTTTCTTGTTCATACACTTGATTGTTTGCTCTGCCACATAATTGCCCATACCGTCATTCAAGCGACGAGCAGCAAACATCACACGAGGAAGCACGCCATAAACCTGTGCCTTCTGAATCAAATAATAAGGATCAACAGAGATACAGTGACCGCCAACAAGTCCTGGACTCAGCTTGATGAAGTTCCACTTTGTAGAAGCAGCTTCTATTACGTCGCGGGTATCAATGCCCATCGCATTGAAAATCTTGGCAAGCTCATTCATGAACGCAATGTTTACGTCACGCTGCGAATTCTCGATAATCTTGGAAGCCTCAGCCACCTTGATGGAAGGAGCCTTATGGGTGCCGTTCACCAACACTGAGTTATATACACCATCCACGATGTCGGCGATTTCAGGAGTTGAACCAGAAGTTACTTTCTTGATTTTCTCCACCGTATGCTGTTTGTCACCAGGGTTGATACGCTCTGGAGAATAACCTGCATAGAAATCCACATTGAACTTCAATCCCGACACACGCTCCACTACTGGCAAGCACTCCTCTTCCGTCACACCGGGATATACAGTTGACTCATAAACTACTATGTCGCCTTTGGAGATAACCTTACCAACAGTCTCACTCGCTCCCCACAAAGGGCGCAAATCTGGGCGGTTATTCACGTCAACAGGCGTAGGAACAGCCACCACATAGAAGTTACACTCTCTGATTTTCTCCAAATCTGTAGTACAAACAAAACCATGATTGTCGATGGCATCCTGAAGAAGTTCGTCGCTCACCTCCAATGTAGCGTCGTGTCCTGCCATCAAAGCGTCAACACGTTTCTGGTTCATGTCGAAGCCAACTGTTTTGTACTTCGTCGAGAACAAACGGGCAAGTGGAAGTCCCACATATCCCAATCCAATTACTGCAATTTTAATTTCTTTCATCATATTTCAATTAATTGTTTTTCTTATTATCTTTTCTAAACTGTTCGCCAAATTTCTCTGTCCCTTCTCATTCAAATGAATCACATCACGGAACATATCAGTCGCAACACCTTCGTCCAAGCCCGACATCAGTTTCACATGATGCGACTTAGCCCATTCCATAATAAGCTTGCCTCCTTCCTTATATTCTTCTGCCTCAACCTCGCCCACCTCAGGATGCAGATAGATGACAAAAGGAATCTTCTTTGCCTTGGAAATTTGCAAGAGTTGGTCAAAGCCAGGGTCAAAGTTCAAAGATTTTTGTGCCACGCCCTCATCTTTCACCACATTTGAATTCTTCACTCTTCGTTCTTCACTCTTCACTTTCATTACCACTTGCGCATCAGGATCGACCATTTGTACTTGCCCTAACATGCCTTTCGCCCGAGGTATGAGATACCTATCCACCAACTCCCATATCGCCAACTTATACTGCTTGTCAGGATAATTCGGATAAATCCCCACCACTGGCACATGGCTCATCACGTCAAAGGCATCATGGCTGCTGCATACCAACACCATTGCCTTTGCCCCGAACGTCCCCTTCTCATCGAGATAAGCAGCACAATTATCGGGTCCCCAACTCCCCGAAGAAATATTCAACATCTGCATCCCTGTTTCTTCGGTGAAAAGCGTAGTGGCAATACTATCTTGGTCAAGCTTTGTTCCTCCGAATATCACAGAATCCCCCAAACCAAGGATTATCGTCTTGGTAGAATCAGGCTCCTCACTACGCTGCGAATAAGAATTGTAATCAATATGCGAAAAGAAACGATAACGATGCTGATTGGGCTGGGCAATATACTCGTAAGTTTCACTTGGCTGATAAAGCACGGCATCGCAGAAACCGAAGACAAAGCGGAGGACAAATTCCACCGAAGCCAACAAAAGCAGACCGACTGAGAAAAATACAACAATCCTTTTTCCCCTAACTCTAAGCATCGTATGGCAATTTATTTTCAAGTTTCAGTTTTCTTATTATCGGTCCATACTGTTTGTTCTCAATCAGCAAACCTATAACCATCCAAAAGACCAAACACAAATACCAACCTCCTTGGAACATATAACCTTCAACGATGGAGTGGACTATAAAGAAGAAATAGGCAGCATAAATACATATCATCGAACTATCCTGTCTAATCTTATGAATAGGAGTAAACGCTTTAACAATGATGCTCAACGCCAAAAACAAACCAATGATACCTGTTTGCGAAAGTATGGAAATCCAACCTCCACCAGTTTCCACACGAGACACCTCCTTTGCTTCACCAACACCATGAGCACCAAATCCAACACCTATCAAAGGCGAGGACTTGAATTCTTCCATACGGTCTGCCCAGACTGCATCACGAGAAGTTCTTCCCACTTCTTCTTGATACTCTTGTTTTGCCATCATGGCTCCCATCGTTTTGCGACTGAACAGTACTGGGCTTAACAATATGGCAACTACCGCCGAACCTATTACATATTTTATCAATCTACCTTTGTTCTTTACCAAGAGATAAAGTGCAACACACATAGCACCTATGGCAGCCATAAATGCAGCACGAGAACCTGAAATCATAGTAATGTATATCGAGCAAAGCAACAAGACTATGTACACAAATTTCCTCCCTTTCGTCTTTCTTTGCTGTGAGAATACTAAATAAGCACAATATATAGTAGCCACGGCAGCTGCGGCAGAAAGCCACATCGGCTGGTCGCAATATCCACTGAACTGTTTGTCGGTCAAGTCTTCCCACTGCAGAGTCAAGGCACGAAGGTTAAAACCTGTCATCTTGGCATACATGTTGAGAAGAACAACTCCCACAAAGCCTACAAACAAACATTTCATCAGCTTTCTTTTATAGAGATGCCATTTTATAGAGGTGTAAATCGGACATGACAAGAGTAACACAAAGGCAAACAACACCATTCGCAAGTCAAGCATCATATTCACAAGACTTGATATTGCTATCAACAAGATGAACAAAACAAACAGAGTTGCGCTTTTATTCCAACGCACGCCCATCTGTGTCATCTTATACGCCAATAAGGCCAATCCTACATAATAAATGTTCTTCGACAAAAAGAAAGGAAACAAGTTGGACAGAATACATACAGTAATCAGCAACTCTATCTTATTGTGTTTTATAAAATGTAACATTTGAGACATTTGATTCTGCAATTAATGATTGTTTACTTGCTTATACTGACTAAAGTCACGATAATTAAAAAGTTTCATAAACTTGAAAACTTGAACACAGTGTCTGTCAAAAACAGTAAACAACAAATATTCAATTTTGTATTTTATTACTTCTGACTTCCACAAATATTTAAATAAGTCTCGGTTACTATAAAAAGCACGATTCAATCTTGACTCGCTTTCTTTGTCCATATTAAACATGTGGACATTCTGAAGAGAATTATTTAGAGCTAAAGCTATGAGACAAGCAAAATTAGCGCTCTTTATATGATGTAATTGACTGAAATTTGCCAAACTACGAGCTGCCACCAACAAATCAAAAGCTTTCTTAGGGTTATACCCTGTAGTTGTCGAGTTCGGGCGTTTATATATTATATAAGGTGTCAAACGTATGCACTCTTTCTTTTTTACAAGGAAATTAACCCTTGCACAATACTCAAAATCCTCGTGGTAGATACCTTCTATAAACCAAAGATTTTGCTCCAACAGGAAAGAACGCTTGTAAAAATATTCCACACATAACAGGCTAACCTTGTCAATAGAAGGTGGTGTTACTTTAATTTCACCATCAAACCAATTTTTATGTCCGAAACTATATAATTCGCAGATTGAATCTTTCAATAAAGGAAGGATCTCGCTCAAACAATCTTCCTCAATCCAATCGTCAGAATCTACATACCATATATATTTTCCATGTGCTAACTTGACCCCATGGTTTCGGGCGGCACTTTGTCCCTTGTTCTCTTGACTCACAACAACCATATTCGATTGCTGCCCTGCTATTCGCTCAGCTATTTCAAGACTTCCATCCGTAGAGCCGTCATTGATTGCTATAATCTCAAATTGCTCTGGAGAAACCTTTTGGGATACGATGCTTTTCAAGCAACGTTCGAAATAATCTTCTACATTGTAAAAAGGAATGATGATTGATAATATTATTTCATTTTCCATAATACACATACTAAAGTCCAAGAATAAATTTAGCCAATTTCTGTTGTATTCTCATTTTGCAATATCCCAATGTTTTCTTCTTGACATCAGTGACAGATTTAGCGGTAGTTCCCTTTGCTTTCGGATTCCAACTCTGCGCCACACGGTGGATGCAAACTACATCTTTCATGCTCGTATAGCCAGGTTGGTCGAAATATTGGTAGGGATAGATATGCACTCCATTAGAAAGGACTTGCGGCAGATTGTTCGCATTCCGATTATCAAAACCATAGTTCTTCGCAAGAGCAGTCTGAAGATCCGGAATGATGGTCATGTCATAACGCAGTCGTTGCTCCAAGTTCTCATTATAAGAACGTATAAAATGGCGATTCTCATAGAATTCCAAACACTCACCAATGAAAGGATGCTCCTTTTCCGCCCCGAAGCAATGCGAGGTAAGCATGGTAAACTCACGCCATAAATTGTCACGATAAACGTAATATTCCCTACCGATAAACATGCCGTCATTCAAGAACGAATCAAAAGACTTGAACATCTCTACATCCGTATCAAGCCAGATTCCACCATAATGATACACGGCATAGAGTCGCACGAAGTCGGCTGCAAAAGCCCACTTTCTCACGCTCACAGCCTCGTTGGCAAACACGTTATTGCATTCCGCCAACTTCTTGGCATCCCATAATATAAACTCATAGTCAGGCAACACCTTCTTCCATGTATCCATGCAAGCCTTCAGCTCTGCAGGATAGGGGGCACCACTGAACCATGAGTAATGAATAATCTTTGGTATCATATTTCTAATCAATTCCTTTTAATTTCAAATAAACTTTATTTAAGATGAAATAAGCCTTTACGCTCCAATGTGCCAACTTCATTTTACTTATATTCGGGAAGTTAAATCCTTGTTTACGATAGGCATCAAGCAGTCGGCGAGCAATGGTTTGCAGCTTCTTTGTATCTGCATTTTCCACTAAAGAAGCACTATACAGCAAATTTTGGAACATTTGTTGTATTCGCATTTCCAACCATGGTTCAGACTTTACGTTTTCTTTCTTACACCATGTAAGCATATTCTCTATAACTATCGGCAAGTCCTCCACATTCTTTCGGCGATAGCTCAATCCTTGCGTAGCAGAACCTTCACGAAGACGGTAATTGTAAAGCACGGCATTCAAACGGACAGGATGCTGACAGCGAGTAAGAAATTTATACTGAAACTCCAAGTCCTCGCCAACCCTTATGCCTTCGGAGAAGGCGAGACGTTGGTGGGGATTAATCATCACCCACGTCTTTCGATAGAAAAGACGTTGGTGATGATTACATTGCCATTTATACAGGAAACTATTCTTTTCGAGCTGTTCGTCATACATTTCTGCAACTTGATGCTCCAACGCCTTTACCATTTCACCATCATGAAATTCACGAATATCAAACAGCACATAGTCAGCACGCTCCAATGCATTCATATTGGCAATTTCAAAGTCCGGGTTTATACTGTCATCCGAATCTACGAACCATATCCACTCACCCTTGGCAGCCTCCAGGCCAGTATTTCTTGCAGCACTCACTCCGGCATTCTTCTGATGAACAACCCTGAACCTCGGTTCTCGCTTTGCATAATCATCACAGATCTGTCCAGATGTATCCGTCGATCCATCATCTATGAGTATCGCCTCCCATGAGAATGCTTTCAGCTGCGAGATGCTGTCAAGACATTCACGGAGGTAACGTTCCACGTTATACACGGGAACGATTATTGATATAAATATATCCGACATATCAATTATCAATTGTTTGTAAGCTATGTTTATTTTCTTTTAATAATGCATGGATTCCCATAAACCAGACTGTTGTCTGGAACATCTTCCCTTACAAGACTGTTTGCGGCTATTGTCACATTATTGCCGATTCGTATTCTGCCTGCCACGACCGCTCCTGTATATATTCTCACATTATCACCGATTACAGGCTTGCCATCTTTTCCAAATCCTACCGTAACGTTTTGATTGAAACAGAAGTTTCTACCAATGCTCTCTGCCACGATGAGTGACGAAAAACCATGCTGCACTTTCAAACCACCTCCAATATAGGCTGTATGAATCCAGCAAGTGCGTTCCCTTGGCAACAATATATTCAGCAGATGCCGCCAAAAGAAAGGAATCCGATAATAGAACACATTGCGGTAATCTTTCGACTTCATTGAAATGATAAAATCATTTAGAAGTACCCCCCCGATAGAGAAAAGGCAGACAAATCTTCAAGAATAACCTGCCGCTTGTTTCTATACCATAAAAACACAAGGATATGGGGCAGGATATATAATTTCCAAAGAATATTCATAATTTACTTTATTTATTCCATAGCAATCGTCTTATGTAGACATTGCATTGCAGCACATTATTTACAACATAAACAACAGCCACAACACCGACAACTGTCAACAACATAACTATCAATGACACAAAAGGACTACCCTCTAATCCCATAGCATCCACCCAACTTTCCAAATGCCGTGGCAACACGAAATAATGTATGAGATAAATTTCAAGAGTACATGTACCAGTCTTCGACAACCATTTACCCACTCTTGTTTGAGTAGAGAACTGGTATCTGTATGTATAGAATACATAGTATGCCATGAGCACAATGCTTGTTTCTTTCAGTAGCAGATTTATATTGTATAGCAAACCGCCAAACTGAAAGTCTCCTATAGCATTAGCTGCATACACAATCAGAAATGCTGCTACAATCGCAGCTCCCCCTTTATCCGAGTTGATCATTTCAGAGTTATGCTTAACGAACATACCCAAGACGAAAAAGATAAAGTATTTCCATTGTGCTAAGCCTAAGATTTGTGCTATGGTAATATCTCCATACATCCGTTGTGCTGTTGGCATGGACAATCCGTAACACACTATGCTCGCTCCTATCAAAAGCGCATCATACAATCTTTGGCTCTTACATGCCATCAACCTTAACGCATCAACAATAACAAAATACTCAAACAGAGTTATCGTAAACCAATAGCCAGCCTTGAATCTGTCTTGCAGCATATCCATAACTGATATGTGATTGAGTATGGCATAAAGACCTCCTATTACTATCGTAGGAAACAGAATGGAATGTACACGCTTCTTTATCTTTGTTATTGAGCTGGGGGGGGTAAGTTTCAATGGTACAAACAAGCCAGAAATAAAGAAGAACAATGGCACTGCCAACAATGTTGCCAACTCCATATAATATCCTCCAATAGACTGTCCGAATCCATATTGTGGCACATGCATAAAGACCACTAAAAGAATAGCTAACCCACGTAGGGCATCAATATATTCTAAACGCTGTTTCATAAACACCTGCTCGTTTTTCAGAATAAATACATTGTCTTTCTCTTCAATGAAACCTTTCTCTATCTTGAACACAAAACAGACTGCTCATAGTCCCAAAACGACCTTTCCAATTTTATACTTAGCCAGCACTTCCGTAATAAACAACGACAACAGCATAACCACACAAAATTGAGCAACCGGATAAAGCCAATAATGCGGCATAAACATTACACCTATTTTAGAATCATTCATCAACTGAATCATTGGATGATGCAGAATATAGATCGGCAGACTATATTTATCAAACATCTTCACCCAACCATACGATTTGAATGTTCGCCTTGACATGACGCATATTCCAAATAGTAGGACAAATAAAGCAAACAGAACTGCTAATGTATATTTGAAAAAGAACCAATAGCACATTACGAAACCGATAACACTAGTACTCAGACCTATTTTACAGATATTTATATTTAACGAACGACTCTGCATATATCTACAAAGTTGCGCTCCAACTATATAATAAGGCATATATTGCAAATAAGAATGAATTCCAAATTCCCAATATCCTATTTCATTTTTGTATTTTTCAAACAATATTATTGCAAATATTGAGCACACAAAAAGGCATATTTCTGCGAACTTGTTATTAGCAACAAACTTATCCATATAATAAAATGTAACATAAGCTTGAAAAATAAACCACAAAAACCATAGATGCATATAACCGTCTTGCAATCTGCCAACGCTACTTCCCCAAATCATATATAAGGGGCATCCCCAAACTATATAAGGAATCATTATCCTTCGAATTTTCTTATACAAAAATGTGCCAAAATTCGAATACTTTCCTGTGATTTGCACATATTTAAAAATAAAGCCGCTAATAAGAACAAATAAAGGCATATGGTAATAAGACAAGACATGTGCTATTGTATTCCAAATATCAATTATTTGCCACGACCACTTGCCCCCCCAGATATTAGAATAGCCACATAGGCAATGATAAACCACAACAGACATCATTGCTCCAACACGCAAAACGCTAATATAATCCAACCGTCGTTTCATATTCAAACACATCAATTCTTCCCAAATATTTTTCTCACTATTCTCGCAACCATTTCCAACTTTTCATAATAAGGACTTCCATAATCCGCCAAACTTGCTATACGAACGAGCAAATTTGGGTGAGCTATATCTGCTTGCATTTTTTCAGAAAAGTGTTCACTCAGAACAATCTGCCTTTCTCTTTCACGAGTTTCTGCTTGCGAAGATGAAACGCCACCCTGAGCGAATTTGCAGATGTTCAAGTTCAAGCGTTTGTAACTTCTATCGCAAATAATCAGTTCATAAAACATCTGCTCCCAATCAGAAACGACTTTTAGATCTTCACGATAAGGACGTTTCTTCAGCATTTCTGTTTTAATGAATGTTGCCTGATGACTGAGTGAATACATGGACATCAAATAGGTTGAAGCATCATTGACTGCTTTCCAAACTTTAGTCTTGCCATCTGGAAATACACAAATAGTATCACCGGAGAGGAAGTCTGTTCCGTCAAGCAGCGGCAATACACGCTCGATGGTATCATCCGCAAACAATGTGTCGCCAGCATTCATAAAAAGGCAATATTCACCTTCCGACTTTGCTATGCCTTTGTTCATGGCATTATATATGCCACCATCTGGCTCTGAGACAGAGTAATCTATGAAGGGAGCATAACTGGCCAACAAATCCGCAGAGCCGTCTGTTGAAGCCCCATCTATGACGATATACTGGAAATCGTGAGAGGTTTGACTTTTCACACTTTCCAACGTTTGTTGCATGCCCTGCCTGTCGTTATAGCAAATGGTTATGATAGATAATTTCATGATGTTACTTATCTTGAAGCAATTGGTTATACAATTCAATATACTGTTTGGCTATGATGTCATAAGAGAAACGAGACACGACTTCTTTCCTAATCTCGTCGTGATTATATTCTATATTCATCGCTTTCTTAATAGCGTTCACAAGAGCCTCTTTGGTGAAATTTTCACTCATTACACCTATCTTGGGATTTATCAAATCAGGAATACCACTACAAGGAAAGGCTATTACAGGAGTTCCACATGCCAAGGCTTCTAAAGGTGTCTGCGCAAAAGCCTCTTGAAAAGAAGAAAGTACGAAATAGTCGGCTGCAGAATAATACCCAGACAGCAAATCACTACCTTTAACTAATCCTTCGCATTGTACTTGAATATATTTTGTATTAGGAACTGCCTTGTATTTTCCTAAACATACCAGTATGATAGAGTCATCATGTAGTGCTTCCAATGCGGGAATAAGCATGTGAAGTCCCTTTCGTTTGTCTTCTATTTGGTATGAGGAGAACAAGAATACCTTTTTATCCAATGGAATCCCCAACTTTGCACGACATTCAGCTTTTGGCAATGAATGGAAGGCTTTACAGTCCACACCGTTGTGTATAAGTGCTGTCGTACAATCCCTAAGAACCGGACTTTTCTTAAAAAAATCTCTCATATAAGAAGAGATGGCAACCAAATGCGGACGATTGCCTTTCTCCAAAGCCTTCCGCTTTATATTCTCATACACTTTGTCGAGTCTTAAATACTCTTTTGAAGCCTCTTCTTTGTGCGAAAGATAGTGAAAGCCGCCAAGCCCAGGATTCTCATCATGGATAGTCCACACGATAGGTTTCCTCACTCGCTTGAAGAATGTAGGGAAGTCAACAAAATCAGAAATCCAATGCAAATGAATAATATCCGCCTCTTTCACTAAAGGATGGTTTGCCAAACCTGTATAACCAGTCACTGGAGACGTGAAGAAAGCCTTACATGTTTTCTCTGCATGCTTCCGTTTATGAATAAGATATTCAAAACGAGGTCTCAGTATAAATTTCAAAACTTTCACAAACAGGCGAATAACAATATTAGCATGTGTCCGATATAGCCAATCAGCCTCTGCAATGGAAATATGATCAGCAGCCTTACCTTGCATCAGAAGCATTTGAGCATCTACCCCCTCCTTTCTCAAAGCATTGCAAATTCTCATTGCACACCAAGAAGCACCACCATCAGGCAGTTTTGTAATATGAATAACTTTCATTTTAATTGTAAATTATCATAACTAAATATTACCAATAACAGCCATTCTCGACCTCGTTTGCTTTTTGTGGAGTTTCTTTGGTTGAAGCTCTCACCCAATATTCATTATAATAGGTACTCGCATATGGGAAATCATTGATATAACCAGGGTCTGTTTCCCATCGTTTTCCCTTGATTCCAAACAGCAACTGCAAGATTCCGCCAAGATGTATAGCTTGCTTGCCTTGACGTTTGCAATGTGCTGCCAATGGAAAACCATAGGCGCCACAACCCAAAAGGCAAACGTCGTAATCCACCTTGTCTATTTCCTTCTTCATATAATCCAAAGCCTCAAACCAATCTTTGAAGTTCGGGTCTTCATAGCCAAGAGTCTGGACAGCTTTCAGCACTTTCAATTCAAATTCTGGCAAGATGTCAGAATTGGTCGGAAACAGTTTCTCTCTTCGAGCATATTGGTTTTGTATGGTCTCGGCAAAAGGATGTACCACAAGAACTTTCTTACCTTTCAATGCCATAGTCCAAGGTTTATCGGTGAGCAGAGGTGTCATCAATTCCCTATCTACCTTTATAGACTTCTTTAATTCTTCTGCAAAATCAGCCTCATTCCGACACCAGCTTCCCAGCACATCCACCTCTTTCATATCAGAACATATCAACTGATAAAACCGCTTCAATGCCGTTTCATCCTCCCATGGCCAAAAACCAGATAATTTGTTGAAATTGGGTCATTAGTGTCCCGTTAAAATCGGGACCAGTTAAATATTAATCAAATAGCCCCGGA
>ERZ1026874.481-NODE-481-length-24961-cov-11.196499_pt1 | contig 24961 bp, 21 predicted proteins | sample MGYA00380167_ERZ1026874 | MGnify/ENA primary metagenome ERZ1026874 (study PRJEB33269, sample SAMEA4719803) | human gut metagenome | biome: human-associated habitat; feature: organic feature; material: feces | place: Cameroon | collected 2013-10 ...
CGCTTCAAAAATAAAGGCAAATCTTGAACTTCATAAAAGTTTAGACGACTTCTATCAGAATTTCAGAAATTAAAATCAGAATTTTGGTAAACAAACAAAACTTTGTGAAGCATCTTTGGATGGTAAGCAAACGAGCACTAACTTTGCAGACACACAATATTATATATATATAAAAGATGATTATAGAAAGAACATATCCTGTAAAGGGCATGAGTTGTGCCTCATGCTCGGCACACGTTACTAAAGCCTTACGCAATGTTATGGGTGTGGAATACGTGAATGTTAATCTCCCCATGAACCAAGCTACGGTGAAATTCGATGACACACAATGTACAGCACAACAACTAAAACAAGCTGTTGACCGCATGGGATTTGAATTGGTTATTGACCAAACTAATGAAGACGAATGGAACCTGTTTGCAAATAATGACTCAGATTCTGACGATTATTGCGAAAGCACTTCCACAGAAAATTCCTCTCAAAACCTTTCGGAAAACGCGTATTCAGAAAAAAATGCAGAAGAAAATATTGCACAAGGATTAAACCAAGACACTCAGGGAACATCTAAACATAAGAAAGCCCCAAAAGCTACCCCACTCCAACACGATGCTAAACTCAAACAAATGCAACGGAATGCTTGGGGGGCTATGGCAATAGCTGTACCCTTATTGGTGTTAGGCATGGTGCCTCATTGGTTTGCAGGACAAGAAGTTGCATCTTGTTTCTTGGCAGCTTTTTCCTTGTGGAAATATGGCAGACTGTTTTATGCGCCTGCTTGGAAACTTCTGAAGCATGGCACATCTAACATGGATACCCTGGTAGCACTAAGCATCAGCGTGTCGTTTGCTTACAGTTTTTGCAATCTTTTCTTTCCACAATGGTTCATTGCCCACGGCATGCAACCTCACCTCTACTTCGACAGTGTGGGCATGATTACTGCTTTCATTCTGTTAGGACGTATGCTCGAAGCTCGTGCCAAACATCGAACAACCCATAGCATTCGTCAACTGATGCAGTTGCAACCCCAACAAGTAGTTTGTGTGTTTCCTAACGGAAAAGAAATTACGAAACACGTTAAGGACGTAAAACCTGGTGATGTGTTGTTAGCTCGTCCTGGCGATCGCATTGCAGTGGACGGAGAAGTTACTGCAGGAATATCGAATGTAGACGAAAGCAGTTTGAGTGGTGAACCCATCCCCGTGGAAAAAAACAGAGGTAGCAAAGTGATGGCAGGAACCATCAATAAAAATGGTACGTTGCGCTATCGTGCTGAGAAACGTGCTACCGACACTTTATTGGCACAAATTGTTCACATGGTGCAAGAGGCACAAGGCAGTAAAGTGCCTGTGCAAGCTTTGGTAGACCGCATTGCTGCTGTGTTTGTACCAACCATTATCGGCATTGCGCTTATTACCTTGTTGGCTTGGCTCTTGCTGGATTCTACGAACGGACTAACGCATGGCTTGGTAGCTATGGTATCGGTGTTGGTCATTGCTTGTCCTTGTTCATTAGGTTTGGCAACACCTACTGCCATCATTGTGGGCATTGGTCGCGGAGCTGCAGCAGGCATTCTTATTAAGGACGCTGCTTGTTTGGAAGTGGCAGAGAAGATTAACGCTGTGGTATTAGACAAAACGGGAACCATCACTTTGGGACACCCCGAAGTTAAGGCTGCATGGTTTGAACCTACTGCCGAAGCACATGGACGAAGTGTGTTACACGCACTCGAACGTCAATCTGAACATCCCTTAGCCGAGGCGGTTTGCACATTCCTAAAAAATGAAACGCTTAGCGAGGTTACGCACTTTACAGCATTCCCAGGCTATGGTGTTGGGGGCTACGTGGATGGACAAATGTATTATGCAGGTAGTTGCAAATTGATGCAAGAAAAAAATATTTTCCTTACTACAGAGCAGCAACAGTTTGCCGATGATTATGCACGCAAGGCTTGCACAATCATAGCACTGGCTAACGAAAGTCAAGTGTTGGCTTTAGTAGCCTTGACAGACGAGGTGAAGTCAACCTCTACTACGGCTATTCAAGAACTGAAAGCCTTGGGCATCGAAACTTATATGCTGACAGGAGATAATGCACAAACAGCTGCTGTGGTAGCCAACGAAGTGGGAATTGACCACTATGTGGCTCAAACATTGCCAGCCGACAAAGCAAACTTTGTGAAACAGTTGCAGGCTGAGGGTAAGAAAGTTGCAATGGTGGGCGATGGCATTAACGATAGTGCTGCCTTGGCAGTAGCTGACTTAAGTGTTGCTATGGGACGTGGCAGTGACATTGCCATTGACACTGCCATGCTTACTTTGCTCACCTCCGACTTATTGCGTCTGCCTCAAGCCATCCGACTTTCTGCTCGCACCGTACGCACCATTCGCCAAAATCTGTTTTGGGCTTTCTTCTACAACGTAGTAAGTGTCCCTATTGCTGCAGGTGTGCTCTACCCTATCTGCGGTTTTATGCTAAGTCCTATAATTGCAGGAGCTGCTATGGCTTTAAGCAGTGTGAGTGTGGTAACAAACTCGTTGCGTAGTGGACTGAAGCGCATTTAAATGATACTCCCCGAAAAAATTCTTTTAACAACAAATACGCAATCATTATGAAAAAAATTCTTTCTATTTTGTGCCTTGTGATGTTTAGTGTCACATTGGCATTGGCTAAAGATGTTAAGACTGCCAAGTTTATCACTACCCCTCAGTGGCAAAGCCAGACCAGCGAAGCCTCTATCAAGAAGGGGTTACGAAAAGAGAAGGGTATCAAATCGGTTGAAACTTGTGCTACCCAACAAGCTGTTATCGTAAAATACGATGCTGACAAGACCAATGTTGATAACATTCTCCAAGCCCTCGACAAGATAGGCTACAAAGCGACTTCCGTTAAGAATTGCTGCAAGCAAGGCATGAAGGATTGCAAGAGAAACAAGTCTTGCCACAAGCCTTGCCAAAAACAATGCAAAGAAGGAAAAGTTTGCCACAAGCCATGCCAAAAGCAATGCCCCAAAGGAAAGGCTTGCAATAAGCCTTGCCAAAAGCAATGCAAAGAAGGAAAGGCTTGCGATAAGCCTTGCCAAAAGCAGTGCAAAGAAAGAAAAGCTTGCCACAAGCCTTGCCAAAAGCAGTGCAAAGAAGGAAAGACTTGCGATAAACCTTGCCAAGAAAGGGTAGAAGAAGGAAAGTGATATAAGGTAGGCAGGTATGAAAGGAACCCCAAACTCTCATACCTGCCTACTTTTTTTGCAAAAACACCAAACTTCGCATGCCGTAGGTGTGCAAAGCTTGGTGTTTATTCCATACAGAAACCAGGTATATAAAGGAACGAGTTCCCTTCATATACCTGGTTATTTTATATCCACCCAAATGGGTGTGTTATGTTAATGTGTGAGTATTAAGTCTTAGCAATAGTTTGTATTACTTATTACCTATTACTTATTACTTTTGTTCTCACATAATTTGTAATACTTACCAAATATCTTCACCTTCAGGTGAGTCGTAAATGCTGTTAGGACAAAGTTCGAAGTAATCGAGGAAGAACTGCGTATTGATGTTGTCAATCGCATTCTTGAAGCGAATGTAATACGTCTTATTCTGATCGAAGTACTGACGAGTAATGATGTAACGGAGACTCTGTCCGTAACCACCACCAGCCATATTGTTACGAATAGTGATCTTACCCTTCGATTGGTTTACGCAATAATACTGCGGACCTTTGAGGTAACCCTGATTACGAAGAATACGGTCGTACTCACGACAGATGGTTTCATCATAATTGTTTGTTTCATCCTTCACCCAAATACCCGAAGGCCAATCCTTATAAGCATCTTCACGCTGGTCGATAGGAAGTGCCGTAGGCGTTGAAGGCATGGGATTATCATCGAGGTATACCTGTACCATCGAACGATAACGGTTGTTTGATGTACCCATACGCAATTCGTACATACCACTCTTTGGTACGGGGGGCAACTTCATAACAAAGTTGTAAGGACCTGTAACAAGGAACTCATCGCCTTGTGCATCTTGCCATTTAGCACCACCAGATTGCTTTGAAGTGAGGTAGAAGATACGCGTACCATCACCCTCATTGCTGATTGTGCTGAAGTAACCACGAGGGAAATACATCTGGCTACCAGCATCGCGAAGGTCGTTTGACATAGCCTCGGGCAACATCGTAATGGCTTCGAGGCGGATACGCTCTGAGCCCAAAGCCGTGCGAGTTTCGTCGGTATTAATCATAATGTGATTGATGGGATAGTAGTAACCATTCAAAGCATTGTTCGTGCATAGAGTACTATCCGCTTTCATCACATTATTTTGTTCGCTAATAAGAAGGTTCAAACCATTAGCTACGCTATTTTCGCGGAAGCTCAATTCTCTGTAGTCGCCACTAAAGCTGTTATCATACTCACTAATGCGGTTTACATAGAATTTGCCATCTGAGGCAACCTGCGTAATCTTAATCAATCCACGGTTTTGACCCATTGTGGTATAATAGTCCCACACGTTTACAGAAAGAACACTGGTTTGCGGCTTCTTATAGTCCTTACCTAAGTCGTAGCCATACTCGTTGTAGTGGCAAACTAATTCTGTAATGGGTGAACCACCATAGATGAAGTGGTAAGCCAAGAACTGGTTGACGGCATTTTTAGGACTCGAAATGTTATCAGGATCTTGATTATTTTGCAAAGCTGCAGCACATTTTTCCTGCATCTTAGCCTTGATTTCGTCGAGGTTGGTTATTTCGCTATTGTTTTCACCTCCCATCACAGGCATGGGGATACCCCATTCGTTGTGAAGCACACTGTCGGTTTCGACAAAGGCAGTGTAACGAATACGACGCTTGCTCATGTAGGGAAAGTTGTCATTTACAGCCTCAAAGTGCTCTTTAGTACCCAAACGAGCTGCATTATCACGCACATACTGATCTTCTAATACAGTTTTTGTGCTAAGAGAATCTGCCCAACCTGAAGCCTTGATAAGGGCACCCATGATGCGCATGTTGGGTGCATCGGCAATAACTTCAGCCACACTCTGCGAAGAGGGATAGATTACGTGGTCTACCGTATGAATCATACCATTGCTGGCTTCAATGTTAGATGTAATGATCTTAGCTGTCGAGTTGATGTAATATTCACCATTCTTCTGTTCGCTCGTAAGTCGACGGTCATCGAGGGTAGAATTGCCAAAGGGAGTACCATCGGCTGCAAAGTCTGCCAACTCATAGGCTGTTGACGAACCATTATCGATAACACAGTTGTAGGCAATCATCTTCTTCTCGCTAGGAGACAACTCACTAATAGAGCTTTTGCCTCTCTCTTGCAAGAATAATCTAATAGCTGCATTGGTCGGGGCAAACATAGTATAGTTACCACGTGCCGAAAGCACACTACTTAGTTGTGAAGCCTGATCAGTATAACCAAACTGCACCTCCTTCATGATTTTTACAATATCAGAATAGGTAGAGTCAGCCTCAAGCAGTTCCATAATCTGCTTTTTGTCACTGATTTTAAAGGCACTATCGTCTATGTTCTCCTTACAGCTGGTGAGAACAGTTGATGAGAAGCCTGTACACAGCAAAAGAGCTGCTACACACAGTTTCCCAACGGGGATACGAAATGCTTTCATATTTTATGATGTTTTTTATTATTGGCGTTTATCTTTTTCGAAGGGTTAAGGTATCCCTTGCTGATAAATAAATATTCCGTGCAAAGTTACTTATTTTTTCATACAAACATTACAATTTTGCATTTTTCTCGCAAAAGATGCTCAAAAAAACTCGGTTAAACACTGAATATAGTGATTAACCGAGTTTTGTGTAAATATATAGGAGGCTTTGGGAGAATATTAGGGATGTTTTAATCTGAGTTCGAACGATTTAGCTAAGCAGATTTTCTAATATTAGATTTCCCCACCCTATTACTGCAAGCCTTCAAGCAAACGCTTCAACACGACGGTTGCTGAAATCTCACGATTGGCAGCTTCAGGAATAACAAGAGAGCGCGGTGATTCTATTACGCTATCAGAAACAATCATGTTGCGACGCACAGGTAAACAGTGCATGAAGTACGCATCGTTAGTTACTGCCATGTGAGCATCGTCGATAGTCCACGATAGGTCTTTGGAGAGTATTTTACCATAATCGTCCTTATTGGTTACACCTGGACAACTCCAGTTTTTAGCATATACAAAATCTGCACCTTCGAGTGCCTTCATTTGGTCATATTCTACTGAAGCATCTCCCACAAAAAGTGGGTCCAACTCATAGCCATGCGGATGAGTTACAACAAAGTCAACATCGGCAGCACGCATCCATTCGGCAAAACTGTTGGGCACAGCTTGTGGTAAAGCACGCGGATGCGGTGCCCAAGTTAAAACAACCTTGGGACGCTTGCTTTGCTGACGATGCTCCTCAATAGTAATAAGATCGGCAAAAGCTTGCAAGGGATGAGCTGTGGCACTTTCCATTGAGAATACTGGACGTCCACTGTATTGCATGAATTGCGAAAGTACATTTTCAGCATAGTCGGCATCACGATTAGTGAGTCCTGCAAATGTGCGAACTCCAATCACATCACAAAATTGTGCCATAACGGGAATAGCTTCGAGCAAGTGTTCGCTCTTATCACCATCCATCACCACACCGCGTTCAGTCTCAAGTTTCCAAGCACCCTGATTTACATCAAGTACCATTACATCGAGTCCCAAATTGCGAGCTGCCTTCTGAGTGGACAAACGGGTACGCAAGGAGTTATTAAAGAAAATGAGCAAAGCTGTTTTGTGATGTCCTAAACGCTCATATTTAAAACGATTATTTTTTATTTCTGCCGCCTCAGCAAGTGCCTTATCAAGCGGTCCTAAGTCGTTGACATGGAGAAAAGTTTTCATACGCACTAATGTTTTTTGTGTGGCAAATGTAGTACTATTTATTGTATATAAGTGTGCATATTCACTTTTTGTTTGGCTAAGGCACAAAAAAGTAGTACTTTTGTAAAGATTTCTACAGAATCGCAGCTATTTATGCCGCGATAAGTTTTTCGATAACCCAACAAACAACTCTCAATATGAAGAAGACTCTTCTCTTTGTTGCACTTTCTACTATGATTGCCGCAACCAGTTGCGCTAAAAAGAGCGCCATTCAAAACGATAAGGACACAACTACTGAAACCATGGTAAAAGCAAATCCTGCCTCTGTGGTTAAGACCATTCCGACCTCAGTTGCTGGTAAGGATGTGGTGAAGGAAATTGCCAAAAACTACGCTGGTAAGGTTGTATTGATTGACTTTTGGGCTACTTGGTGCGGACCTTGCCGCATGGCTATGAAGCAAATTGACGAAATTAAGCCTGAATTAGCTAAGAAGGGCTGCGTGTTTGTGTATATTACAGGAGAAACTTCGCCCTTCGACACTTGGAAGAAGATGATTGATGGCATTGATGGTGACCATTATCGTCTGACTGATAAACAGTGGGAAGAAATGTGCGTGACATTGGGCGTTCCTGGCATTCCCGCTTACCTTATGCTTAATAAAAAGGGTGAAACAGCTTACGACAACTTGAACGAAGGTGGTTACCCTGGTAGCGATATTTTGAAGAAGCATATTGAGGAAGCACTGAAATAAGTTTGATAACTCATTCTAAAAAGATGAAGAAAATGTTTGTAGCTGTTTTGTCGCTTTCGCTTGCACTAACGACCTCATGCCTCAACAACACAAAAAGCCATGAGGATACGCGTGAACAGGCTGATGCTGTATGCTTCGAAAAAGAGGCTACTGACAACAAAACAGGCAACGAGCAGACTGATGTTGACAAAAGAAGCACACAGTCTGCAACACTTAGCGGACTTGAAATTCCACAATACGAAAGTAGTCGGGGTGGACAAATTATTCGCCACTTGGGATATACTGTTAGCTACGATGCCGACTTTAAAACGCCCCAATGGGTAGGTTGGGAACTTACTGCCGAAAAAGCGCAAGGCACAACGCCACGCTACAACAAATTTCAACCTGACCCTGAAGTTATTGGTGCCAAAGCTTATACTAAGGACTATAACAACTCAGGTTATGACCGTGGACACATGGCTCCTGCTGGTGACATGAAGTGGAGCGAACAAGCTATGCGCGAATCGTTCTATATGACAAATGTTTGTCCACAGAACCGCAACTTAAACCGCGGAGATTGGAAGGATTTAGAAGAATTAGAAAGGAACTGGGCGATTGAATATGGTTGTGTAAGCATTACGGCAGGTCCTATTTATACCTCTAAAAAACCAGCTCGCATTGGTGCAAATAAAGTGGCTGTGCCTGATGGATTTTTCAAAGTGTTGCTTATAGACTATCCCAAAAATCCGAAGGCTTACGGCTTTATATTCAAAAACGAAGCAGGAAGTCGACCTCTCACCTATTACCAACTCACTGTGGATGAGGTGGAAAAACAAACAGGCATGGACTTTTTTCACCAACTGCCCCACGATATTCAACAAAAAATTGAAGCAGAAAAACCCGCATTATGAAAAAAATAGCCTTTGTACTGCTTTGCTTTATGGCAAACTTATGTGCCATGGCACAAAATGAAACGAACGAAACCATTAAGCCCGTCTATAAAAAGGTGGAAAAATCTTTTAAGTTTCGCGTAAGCTTTACCGACAAAAAAGATTGTGGTTTTAGCGTGAAAAAGCCTGAAGCTTTTCTTTCGCCCAAAGCCATTGAGCGCCGCAAACGCTATGGACTGAAGGTGGACGAACACGACTTACCCCTAACACCTGCCTATGTTAAGGCGTTAACTGCTATGGGATTGCGTGTACACAACCAAAGCAAATGGAACAACACCATTGTGGTGCAAACTACAGACAGCATGGTGATGCAACGTGTACGTAAATTGGCTTTTGTTAAAAACGCACGTTGTGTATGGGAGAGTCCAGATAGTGTGATGACGCTAACGGGAGTTCCCAAACGTGAATCATTGGTAACGAACAAGCGTGATACAACCCTTGCCGACTATTATGGCTATGGTGCTAAACAAGTGCGCATGTTAGGTGTTGACCACTTACATAAGGCTGGGTTCACCGGAAAAGGGGTGACTATAGCCGTGATTGATGGTGGTTTCTTTAATGCTGACTTAATTCGTGGTTTCGACCACACACACATTTTGGGTACACGCAACTTTGTTCGTCCCAATAAAAGTGTGTATGAAGAACTTGACCACGGCATGATGGTGTTGGCTTGCATAGCAGCCAACGAGCCTAACTACCTTGTGGGTACCGCGCCCGAAGCTTCGTTCTATCTGTTACAGAGCGAAGACGGCGAAACAGAACAACTCATTGAAGAGGATAATTGGTGTGCTGCTGTGGAATATGCCGACAGCTTGGGTTGTGACGTAATTACAAGTTCATTGGGCTACCAACAGTTCGACCACGAATATATGAACCATCATTATTGGGAAATGGACGGACACACGGCTCTTAATAGTTGCAGTGCTTCGTTGGCAGCCAGCCGCGGAATCTTATTGCTGAATAGTGCAGGCAATAGTGGAGACGACACTTGGAAAAAAATTGGTTTCCCTGCCGATGCTTGCGACATGCTAACAGTTGGTGCCGTGACAAAAAACAAGTTGAATGCTCGCTTCTCGTCGTTAGGTAACACTGCAGATGATCGCATAAAGCCTGACGTAATGGCTGTGGGCGTAAACTCGGATGTGTATGATGTCGATGGAACGATTGTGGAGGTTAATGGTACTTCGTTCTCGTGTCCTACGATGTGTGGTGCTGTGGCTTGCTTGGTACAAGCATTTCCCCATAGACGTCCTACCGAAATTATCAAGGCTTTGCAACAAAGTGCTGATAATGCGGCACACCCCGACAATGTTTTTGGATATGGCATTCCCAATATGGAGAGAGCTGCACAAATCTTAAAAACAAGCCCTAAACAAAAGTAGCAACGCTGCTATTCCCGATTTTTTTAAAAGTAGCTACGCTGCTATTCCTGATTTAAAAAATTACCCTAAACGCAATGATTGACCCTTTTGCTCCGACCTACCCTCCCCTACCTGATGACACTGCGGAAACGAGAGTTCAGCATGCATTGTCGTTGTTTGAACTCAACAGCATGGTACGCGCGATGCTGCAACACACCATGGGCGACTGTTATTGGGTGGCAGCTGAAGTTAGCGAAATACGCACAGCCTCGAATGGACATTGCTACTTAGAGTTTGTGCAGAAGGATGCGAATAGTGGCTCACTTGTGGCAAAAGCGCGTGCCAATATTTGGCGCTCGGATTATGTGCGCATTAGTTCGAGCTTTGAACGAGCTACGGGGCAGCGACTTACATCGGGCATAAAGGTGATGGCTTTTGTCAGCGTTAAATTCCATGAGTTGTATGGTTTCTCGCTCAACGTGTTAGACATTGACCCTACATACACATTGGGAGATTTGGCACAACGCCGACAACAAATTATAAAGCAACTCGAAGAAGATGGGGTGCTTGAGCTAAACAAAGAGTTGCCCTTGCCCCGCGTTATTCGCAATGTGGCAGTTATTTCAAGTCCAACGGCTGCAGGCTACGGAGACTTTTGCAACCAAATGGAACAAAGCGGCTTTCAGTTTCACATTCAACTTTTTGCAGCTACCATGCAAGGTGACCATGTGGAACAAAGTGTTATTGCTGCACTCGATGACATTGCCCATCATGCTGAACAATGGGACGTTGTGGTCATTATTCGTGGCGGAGGAGCTACGACTGACCTAAATGGCTTCGACTCTTACTTGTTAGCTGCCAATGTAGCACAATTTCCGCTGCCAGTATTAACGGGCATTGGTCACGAACGCGATGATACGATTGTTGACTTGGTAGCTCACACTCGTTTAAAAACGCCTACAGCAGTGGCTGCATTCTTAATTGATACGCGTGGCAACGAAACGCTTATGCTGCAAGCCTTGCAAGAACGATTGATTAAAGCGGTAGAAGCCCGCCTGCAATTAGAGTCATCAAGGTTGGATGTACTTACGCAACGCCGCACTTACAGCATTAGCAGACAAGTGGACATGCAACGCCAACACTTTAACGCTCTCTCGCACCGCTTTGAAATGGCGTCTTCGCGTTATGTTAGCAAACAACGCGAAAAGGTGTTGCGCTTAGCCTCGCGCATGGATGTGTTAACACAAATGCACATTCAACGCCAACAAGCCCAACTACAACATTACCCACAACGCTTGCAACAAGCTGTGGAACGATGGTTTATGCAAGCACATCACCGCCACGAAATATTGGAACGTAGCTTGCACTTAGCAGGTCCTGACCGCATATTGGCAATGGGCTTCAGCATTACCACTGCAAATGGAAAGGCTGTGCGCAATGCCAACGAACTCAAAGCTGGCGATGAGTTGGTTACACGCTTCAGCAAAGGAAGCGTTCACAGCATTGTTAAATAAAAGACACCTATATATATGGCTAAGAAATCACTCACCTATGAGCAAGCCATGCAGCGTCTTGAAGAGATTGTGCAGGGTTTTGAGCAAAACACGCTCGAGCTCGACCAACTCACTGCGCAGCTTGCCGAGGCACAAGAATTGATAAAATTATGCAACAATAAGTTGCAACAGGTTGAAACCGACGTAAAGAAATTACTCAACGATGAGCAAGAATAAACTCTCTAAGTTTGCCGACATGGAACGCTATCCACACGTGTTTCAGGCACCTGGTGTGGCAACAGACACTACACCTTTTGCCCTTAAAGGCCGTTGGCATGAAGACTTTTTCCACAACAACAATCCAATTGTACTTGAATTGGGCTGTGGACGTGGCGAATACACCGTAGGCTTGGGCAAACTTTTTCCCAACAAAAACTTTATTGGCGTGGACATTAAAGGCGCACGCATGTGGACTGGAGCTACAGAGTCGCTTAATGAGGGAATGACAAACGTGGCTTTTCTGCGTACCCACATTGAGTTTATTGAAAGTTTCTTCGCTCCTGGCGAGGTGGCTGAAATTTGGCTTACCTTCTCAGACCCACAAATGAAGAAAGTGACGAAACGACTCACCTCTACCTATTTTATGCAACGCTACCGTCACTTCTTGCAAGACAATGGTATTGTACACCTTAAAACGGATAGCAACTTCCTCTTTACCTATACAAGCTACATGGTAAACGAGAATAAACTGCCTGTGGAATTTCGCACGGACGATCTTTACCACACACTCGCTGCTGAGGAAGACAAGGAGGTAAAACAGATCTTGGGCATTCAAACTTACTATGAGCAACAATGGATTGCTCGCGGTCTGACCATTAAATACCTCAAATTTAATCTTCCACAAGAAGGCGAACTCCACGAGCCTGATGTGGAGATTGAACTCGATGACTACCGCAGCTACAACCGCAGCAAACGCTCGGGACTCACAACAAGCAAATAATCTTTCAAATTTCAAGATACAATAAAATGCAATTATATCCCAAACTCATAACCGATGCCTTGGAACAAGTGCGTTATCCTGGCAACGGCAAAAATCTTATTGAAGCTGGCATGGTGGAGGATGACCTCCGCATTGACGGTATGCACGTGTCGTTCTCACTGATTTTTGAAAAGTCTACAGACCCCTTTATGAAGTCGGTAGTAAAATCGGCAGAAGCAGCCATTCACACTTATGTAGATAAAGGTGTAGAAGTAGAAATTAAAACCAAAACCATTCAGGCGGCACGCCCTGAACCTGGCAAAATGCTGCCACAAGTAAAAAATGTAATTGCCGTAAGCTCTGGCAAAGGCGGTGTAGGAAAAAGTACCGTCGCAGCAAACTTGGCAGTATCTTTGGCTAAGTTGGGCTATAAAGTAGGATTGCTCGATGCTGACATCTTTGGTCCCTCAGTACCTAAAATGTTCCACATGGAGGCTGAGAACATCTTTGCCGAAATGAAAGATGGTCGCCAAGTGCTTATTCCTGCCTTGAAATATGGCGTAAAAATTCTGAGTATTGGTTTCTTTGTAAACCCAAACACAGCTACACTTTGGCGCGGTGGCATGGCTTCGAATGCTTTAAAACAACTCATAGCCGACACAGATTGGGGCGAACTTGACTACTTTGTGCTCGACACCCCTCCTGGAACAAGCGACATTCACCTCACACTTTTACAAAACCTTGCCATTACAGGAGCTGTTATTGTATCAACGCCCCAAGCTGTGGCTTTAGCTGATGCTAAAAAGGGTATCGACATGTACCGAAACGATAAGGTGAATGTACCCATCTTAGGTTTGGTTGAGAATATGGCTTGGTTTACGCCTGCCGAATTACCCGAAAACAAATACTACCTCTTTGGTCGCGAAGGCGTAAAACGCTTGGCTGAGGAGATGAAGGTTCCCTTGCTCGGACAAATACCTATTGTGCAGAGCATTTGTGAGAGTGGCGATGAGGGTGAACCCGCTGCTGTTAAAGACGACACTATGACCTCGCTTGCCTTCCGCGCTTTAGCCGAAGCCGTGGTGCGCGAAACTGAAAAGCGCAATGCTGAACTCCCTGCCACTCAGATTGTGGAAATGAAGAAATAAATTGCTGAAATAATCATGGTTAAGATTGGAGACAAAGTTCGCTTTCTAAATGATGTAGGAGGCGGAACCATCACAGGCTTCCAAGGCAAAGACCTTGTACTGGTGGCTGACGAAGATGGATTTGAAATTCCCACACTTATCACTGAAGTGGTAGCTGTGGAAACCAACGACTATAATATTGCCAAAGTAGTAGCTGGACAGAAAAAAGCAAAAGCTGATGACGACAAACCAACTCCCACCTCGATTAAAAATGCCTTGGCTGTAAGCGATGAGGATGAAGAGGAAGAAGAAACCGACATCGCCGACCAAGAACTCACTTATAAACCCATGGCACAAGAACGCCGTGGTGCCAACGAACTCAACTTTTGCTTGGCATTTGTGCCTAAAAACTTGAAGGAAATTTCGGGAACAAGCTTCGACGTATATTTGGTGAACGACTGCAACTACTACATTCACTACACCTTGCTCAACTACGATGGCAAAGCTTGTCAAGTGCGCCACGAGGGTGAAATAGCCCCTAACACAAAGGTTTTTCTTGAAGAGTTGCAACACAACCGTCTTGAAGAATGGGAACGCATTACCCTACAGACTCTTGCCTTTAAGCGCGACAAGGCTTTCTTCCCCAAACCCGCTTACAGTGTAAATCTGCGTATTGATGGTACTAAGTTTTTCAAGTTACACGCCTTCCAACCTTCGGTATTCTTCAACACGCCTGCGCTCACTTACGACATTATAAAAGACGACCGCGCTGTGCGCCCCATGTTTGTTGACGCTGACGAACTACGCGAAGCTATGCAAACTCCCGAGGAGCAGTTGCCTACCGAAGTACAGCCACACATTTCGGGTGCCGAAAAACGTGCTGCACGCAAGCAAGACCGTGATGCGATTGTGGAAGTTGACTTACACGCACACGAATTGCTCGACACAATGGTTGGTCTTGAACCACACGACATTTTAGAATATCAATTAAAGGTCTTTCGCGATACCATGCATGCACACCTCAAACACCGAGGTTGTCGCATCGTATTTATTCACGGTAAAGGCGAAGGGGTTTTGCGCAACGCATTGCTTAAAGAATTACGCACGCATTATAAACAGTGTCGCGTGCAAGACGCCTCATTCCGCGAATATGGCTATGGAGCAACAATGGTAACAATCTAAAGGATTTCACTCCTTATTATATATATAAAAAGAAACCTGGTGCATAAGCTTGAAAAAATCTTGCTTATACACCAGGTTTCTTTTATTGGGTGAAAAATTTATCCAAACAACTCGCGCAAGGCATCCTCCACCCTACTCACAGGCACCACTTCAATGCCCTTTGTGGCAGCTTTCTCCAATGATTTAGCATTGCCCTCGGGGATGAGAATACGCTTAAAACCAAGTTTAGCAGCTTCAGACACACGTTGTCCAATACGCGTTACAGAACGTATTTCGCCACTTAAACCAACCTCACCAGCCATACACACACCTTGTTCTATAGGCGTATCAACATTGCTTGAGAGCACTGAGGCGATAACCGAAAGGTCGATAGCAGGATCGGTAACACGCAAACCACCCGCAATGTTCAAAAACACATCTTTGGCTCCAAGTTTAAAGCCCACGCGTTTTTCAAGAACTGCAAGCAACATATTCAGTCTACGCAAATCGAACCCCGTGGCAGAACGCTGTGGTGTTCCATAAACAGCCGACGACACTAAAGCTTGTGTTTCGATAAGGAAAGGTCGCACACCTTCGATGGTTGCTGCCACCGCTGTTCCACTGAGTTCGCCCCCCGTTTGCGTTAATAACATCTCAGAAGGATTATCCACCATGCGCAAGCCATCGCTTCGCATTTCATAAATACCCAATTCAGAGGTTGAGCCAAAACGGTTTTTGATGCTACGCAAAATGCGATACATGTAATGTAAATCACCTTCAAACTGCAAAACCGTATCAACAATGTGCTCCAATACCTTAGGTCCTGCAATAACGCCATCCTTTGTAATGTGTCCCACCAAAATCACAGGTACGCCACTCTCCTTAGCAAACTTCAAGAGCGAAGCTGCGCATTCACGAATCTGTGTTACCGAACCTGGCGAAGAGTCAATATTCTCAACCGAAATGGTTTGAATAGAGTCTACTATAAGCAAGTCGGGCTGTACATTGCGAATATGCGTAAAGATTTGTTCCAAACGAGTTTCGCACAACAGCATCACGTCGGCAGTGTGTTGTGGAATGCGGTCGGCACGCAACTTAATTTGTCGCTCACTCTCCTCACCACTCACATAAAGCACTTTCATGCCAGGCATACGCACCACAGTTTGCAACAAAAGGGTAGACTTGCCAATGCCTGGCTCACCACCAATAAGGGTAATAGACCCCGGCACGATACCACCCCCTAACACACGGTTAAGTTCACCATCGGCAGTAAGAATGCGCGGTTCTTCCTTAGCCTCAACTTGCGAAAGAGCTATAGGCTGAGGATTGCTACGATCTATTCCTGTAAGTGCCTGACGCGCACGACGCTCCGTGTTAACTGCACCAGGAGTTTCGGGGCGTATCACCATCTCTTTCATGGTGTTCCATGCTCCGCACGAGGGACATTTTCCCACCCACTTGGGCGAGTCCATGCCACATTCTGAACAAACGTATACTGTTTTTGATTTCGCCACTTGTTGTTTTTTTCTATTAAAAAATTAAAGTGCACACATATCCAGGGAGAAAATTACATTTCCTCAAGGGCACGCTTCATGGCAAGGAGTTGTTCCTTAACCTTGCGCAAGCGTTGCACAGCTTCAAGAGGTTGCGCCACACCACTTCTGTTTTGTTTCAACACATCGCGAGCAGCCGCCAGTTTAAGTCCACGAACCTTTACAAGGTCGTAAACGATGCGAATTTTCTCAATATCCTCTTTGGTGTAACGTCGCACACCACGCGAGCCCTTTTTAGGCTTTATTTGGGTGGGAAACTCTTTCTCCCAATAACGCAAAAGGGTTTCGCTAACGCCTAACTCTTGCGCCACTTCGCTGATGGTGTAAAACAGTTTATCGTCGTTTATAATACTACTACCTTCCATAGGTTTGTGCTTTTGTTTTTTTCTTTTGCAAACTTACAAAAAATATGCTTACCTTCCTCTCTGTTTCACAACAAAAAAAGGAAACGCGGGTTGCATTGCGCATGCTCTCCCTTGTTTCCTTTGCAAACCTGTATGTGAAGATGCTTAAAACACCTTGTCGTAAACGGGTGGAGTGGTAACACCGTGCTTCACAAATGTTTCGGCAATATATGCCTGCTGCTCGGCACTAATTGGCTTTTCGCCATTTTTAAGGTGATAGTAGAGACCTTTACCAAAGTGTGCTACCAAATCTTGCTTTATGGCTGAGGCAACCGAAGTGTTCACTTCGTCGTAGATATTAGTCATGCCTTGCGCCAACCCTTCTTGGGTTTTGTTTGTGTTGTTGTTTTCCATTTCTGTGTCGTTGTATAGAAATTTGTGAGTGCGAAAGTACTAAAAACTTTTGAGTTTTCACACGCTTACGCCTTAGTTTTTAATTCGTTTGGTCTGTTTTGAACTTCTTTATGAGAAAACTCGGTGTTAAACGCAAGTATATCCCAGCATCAAAATCGTTGGTCATGCTACGATGGGTGTAACTTTGGTCGTTTGCATCCCACACACCTTTTTGTTGATGAAGGTCAAAGCCTAAGCGTACCCCCCACGAAAATCCGCGTCCCAACTTTTGTGCATATTCAGCACGAAACAAAAACATGCGCGGATTATCTAAAGTAACCCCCTGTTTGCTTGTACTCATGCTACTAAACAGCGTACTACCCAAAATGGGGATGTATTGGTGAGAAGCCCAATATCCCACAGTAAGCCCTACACGCCACACTTGCGCACGCGCTTGCGCCAAAATGCCATATCCCTTGTCAAAAGGCAACACCGTGCCACACTGCTGACTAAAATAAGTGCCTAACACATCAGCACCAAGCGACACAGGACATTGCGTGCGCAAGGGCAAATCAAAACCAACACCAGCTGCCGCATTCAACCAGGTTTTAATGCTGCGATCTTGCGCTCCAGTATTTACCTCGCCTCCTGTGTGCTGCATCAGTAATTGCAAAGGAATGTGCCATTGCAATTGTGCACTGCGACGCGAAGGTTTAAAACGTGTAGACAATCCAAAACAAAATCGTTCTTGTCGCTTATCGTCACGAAAGATAAAGTCTTGCCAATTTATCCACGCATCCAAATCCATCCAATAAGGTTTACACAACAACTGCAAGCCTGTTTCAGGATCGCCACTAATGTTCATTTCATCGTTATAAAGCGGTTCTGCCAAGCCATGTGCAGACTTACCATAGAGCGTACCCAGCACAATGTTTACTTGCGGTGTAAGTTGCAAATTAGCACGCACAATGGGCACACAGTGAAAAGCCTTGGTGGTGTGTTGCGCCTCGGCAGACTCCAAGTTAGCGTAGTTGGCATTAGGATAATTGCTTGCTCCCCAATAGTGAAGCATAAAAACACCCGTTTCAAACTTCAAATTTGTCAATGGCTGATAACTAACACTGGGAGAAAGCCACACCCCAGGCAGCGTATAGCCCTTGATGAGATGCTTACTATTATACTCATTGTCGCGGAAAAAAGTCATTGCGTCAACCGTAACACGCAACTCGTTCTTTCCCTCTGCCTCTAACTTAGGTGTTTCAGGACTATACACTAAAGAGTCCAACTGCGCTTTAACACACGTCGGACTACAAAACATCCATATAAAAAAGATGGAAAGCGCAAAACGCTTCATTACTATATGCCGTTTTTTAAAGGGGTTATCTTATTGGGGTGGTTCTAAAAATTCTGATTTTTAAATTCTATGATTGAAGTCGTCTAAAAAAGTTTAGACGACTTCATTAAAACCACCCATTTTCATTGCAAACTTACACAAAAAAGTTCAATTTAGCACTGCAAGTACGAAAAAACTACGTTTCGCAAGCCATAGGCTCAAAATTGTTGTGTACCTTTGCAAGCAGAAAATCTTATAATTTTTTATTTCACACTACAATCATGGCAAAGAAAGCACTTCTTATGATTTTGGATGGTTGGGGCATTGGTAAGCACAACCACGGCGACGTTATCTTTGAAACTCCCACTCCGTTTATGGATCACCTCAACGCCACTTATCCTCACTCTGAGCTCTTGGCTTGCGGCGAAAACGTAGGTTTGCCCGACGGACAAATGGGTAACTCTGAAGTAGGTCACCTCAACATTGGTGCTGGTCGCATCGTTTACCAAGACTTGGTAAAAATTAACCGTGCATGTGCCGATGGTTCTATCCTGAAAAACCCCGAAATTGTTTCGGCTTACGAATATGCTAAGAAGAATGGTAAGGGACTTCACCTCATGGGCTTAACCTCAACGGGTGGTGTTCACTCTTCGTTAGCCCACCTCTTCAAGCTCATCGAAATTGCTAAAGAATATGGTGTAGCCAACAACACTTACGTTCACTGCTTTATGGATGGTCGTGACACCGACCCCAAGAGTGGTAAAGGCTTTATTAACGACTTGCAAGGCGTTTGCAACAAAAATGGTGCACACATTGCAAGCATCGTAGGTCGTTTCTACGCTATGGACCGCGACAAGCGTTGGAATCGTGTTAAAGTGGCTTACGACCTCCTCGTTGAAGGCAAGGGACGTCAAGTAAACAATATGGTTGAAGGCGTACAAAGCTGCTACGACTCAGACTCAGAGGACCACAAGAACACCGACGAGTTTATGGAGCCCCTCGTTAATGCAAACGTTGACGGACGCATTAAGGAAGGCGATGTAGTTATCTTCTTTAACTACCGCAACGACCGTGCTAAGGAACTCACCGTTGTGCTCACTCAGCAGGATATGCCCGAGGAAGGTATGCACACCATTCCTGGTTTGCAATACTACTGCATGACTCCGTATGATGCCTCATTCAAGGGTGTTCACATCCTCTTCCCCAAAGAGAACGTGCAAAACACACTCGGCGAATACATTTCAGCCCAAGGTTTGAAGCAGCTTCACACTGCCGAGACCGAGAAGTATGCACACGTCACCTTCTTCTTCAATGGTGGTCGCGAAACTCCCTACGAAGGCGAAGACCGCATCCTCGTAGCTTCACCCAAAGTAGCTACTTACGACTTGAAGCCCGAAATGTCTGCCTTCGAAGTTAAAGACAAATTGGTAGAAGCTATCAAGGAAAACAAGTACGACTTCATCGTTGTTAACTTTGCTAACGGCGACATGGTAGGTCACACAGGTGTTTACGAGGCTATTGAAAAAGCTGTGAAAGCTGTTGATGCTTGCGTTAAGGATGTAGTTACTGCTGCCAACGAAACTGGCTACGAAACCATCATCATTGCCGACCACGGTAACGCTGACAACGCTGAAAATGCTGACGGCACACCCAACACGGCTCACTCTTTGAACCCCGTTCCTTTTATCTACGTAACTGAGAACAAGAACGCTAAGGTTCAAAACGGTGTTTTGGCTGACGTTGCTCCTTCAATTCTCCACATCATGGGATTAAAGCAACCTGCTGAAATGACTGGTAAGGACTTGATTGAGGACTAATCTCCCTCTCTCTTATAAAAACTAAAAAAACTGCTGTTTGATGACTTTCATCAAGCAGCAGTTTTTTTATTAGGAATGCTTTTCGCGCCAGCCCAACCCCGAAAGGGGTTATTTATGGACATTCAAAAAAAATAATTCATGAACATTTTTGACTCATTGATGGACATTTTTGACTAAAAAGACAAAGACATTTATGTCGAAACAATGCGCCAGCCCAACCCCGAAAGGGGGTTATTTATGGACATTAAAAAAATAATTCATGAACATTTTTGACTCATTGATGAACATTTTTGACTAAAAAAGACAAAGACATTTTTGACTAAAAAGACAAAGACATCTTTGACTAAAAAAACAAAGACATTTTACCCCTTTTAGTCAACATCTTAATCCACACGCTCCAATTTCACCCCAACGTTCGAAATTCCCTTCAACATCTCGCTACGCATAAGGTGGTTAATCGTAATATAAGCACAACTACCAGCAGTAAGGTCAAGGGTTTTCCAATCGTAAGCATACTGATTAAAACTTACCCCACTCCCATTGGCATCACCTCTTTCGTCAGTCAAAACCATATTGACCGTGTCGCGCATCGTGCGCTCAGGATTGTGCCAATGCTGACAAATCAACAACGTAATGCTTTGGTAGGGATAAGGAATGCTAACCGACGTGCGCAACCCAAGCGTAATTTGATATTTGCCCGAAGCTTGCAACGTGTCTACCTCAAACTTCAAACTATCGCCTGGCTCCCACCCCTCAACCAAGGTCGAACAATAATGGTTGTATGGTGTTTGCGGATTGCTACATGCACACAAACCCATTGCCACGCAAACAACCAACACCACCAGCACACCTTGCCTAAGCTTTTGTAAACAACTGAGAAATGAATCGTTCATACAATCCCAATAAAGAATAAATATTAGCATATAAGGGTTGTTCCAAAAATAATAAAATTGGAACAACCCTACTTATTACTTACGCGTTGCCAGGTGCATTGCCGTTATTGCGGCGTTCATTACGCTCATTACGCCAACCTTCGCGATTATTGTTTCGCTCGCGGCGTTCTCTATTATCTCGGTTACCACCATTGTCACGTCCGTTTTCCACATCCCGACGTTCGCGACGCTCACGTTTACGGTTATTATTATTGTCGCGACGCTCACGGCGCTGTGCAGCGTTCGTTCCATTATTCTCGCCTTTTTGCTGCGTCTCAACCTCCTTGCCGAGATTTTCGCCTTCGTTGCGACGTCCACCTTCACCACGTTGTGCCACACGTCCCTCGCCCTTGTTGCGACGGTCACGCCTATTTTTACCACGCTTACTCTTGTCAAAGCGCGTAAGGTCGTCCTGTTCAGCCAAGTCAACTGGTCCCTTAGGCACAGCTGTCTCTTCAACCAAGAGTTTATCGGGTTTTTCGCCATTGGCATTCATTGCCAACACCTCCTTGGCACGCTCAGCTGTAATGGTAACCAAGTTAGCCCCCATTCGGCGATCGCTACTGTATGTTACAAGTCCAGCCAGCGTGTCGGCTTTGAAAAAGTAGAACGTGCCATCAATCGTTTCGAGCGTAGCATTCCGTTCGGGCAACTCACGCGCAGCTTCCATGTAAGTGTCAACCTCATAATTCAAGCAACACTTCAGTTTAGCACACTGTCCAGCAAGCTTTTGCGGGTTCGGCGTAATGTCCTGAAAGCGTGCAGCCGCCGTGCTAACCGAGCTAAAATTTTTCATCCATGTTGCACAACACAACTCACGTCCGCAAGGTCCAATACCCCCAATGCGTCCAGCCTCTTGTCGCGCACCAATTTGCTTCATCTCAATGCGCACTCTAAAAGCCTCAGCCAACACCTTAATGAGTTTTCGAAAGTCAACACGCGCATCAGCAATGTAATAGAAAATTGCCTTATTTCCATCACCCTGATATTCCACATCGCCAATCTTCATTTGCAACTCAAGGTCTTTAGCAATTTGTCGCGACCGAATCATCGTTTCATGTTCGCGAGCTTTAGCCTCTTCATACTTTTCGATGTCGCTTACACGTGCCTTTCTGTAAATGCGTTTTATTTCAAAACCAGGCTTAAGATTAGCCTTTTGCATTTGCAGCAAAACCAACTTTCCGGTGAGCGAAACCACACCAATGTCGTGTCCTGGTTGTGCCTCTACCGCCACAGTGTCACCCTTTTGCAAATCAAGGTGGTTGTCGTTACGATAAAAACCCTTACGCGTATTTTTAAACTGCACCTCCACAAAGTCGGTTGTTTCAACATTACCTGGCACATCTGCCAAATAGTCGTATGAGTTTAATTGGTGGTCGCTTCGTCCGCATCCCTTTGCCGACAATCCTCGCAAGTTTCCATCTCCCCATTGGCAAAAGCCACAGCCACAACTGTCGCATCCACCCGAACAAGCACCACCACAGTTCCCAACATTACCACAGTCACCAGCATGCGCACATCCACCCATTGTCACCTGGGCTTCACATGTAGGACTGTTTGCCACTTCTGGGTTCTCAGAGACAGCCATGGCGTCGAACGTATCTTTATTTTTATCAGTAATCATTTAGTAAGTTATTTTATAAGAAGCACAATCATCTTGAGCGAAAAATCAAAGAACACCATCGTGGCATTCACATTTTGCTCAATGTCGCGCTGTGCGGCAGAAATTTCGTCCATAATCCCCATAACATTTCGCTCGTTAATAAAACGTGCAAAATTCACGGCAAAGTCTGTCTCCTGCCTATTCATGTAATTAAGTTCTGGATTGCGAAAGTTATACATAAAGTTTTCGCGCACCAGTCGTTGCGCATATTGCAAAAAAGCCTTTTGCTTTTCGCGTCCCCATTGCGAAAGCTGCACCGACCATTCGTGCAAGTCCTTAATCTTTCGCATGTAGCACAAACGCATAAACAGCACAAAAAGGTCGAAGAACTGCGCATCGTCAGCATCCATGGTCACTTGTGCCAATGCTTGCGTGTAGCTACCTGCTGCCGCACGAGCCACCATGAGCGCATCATCGGCTTGCAAACCATTAAGCCGCTGCAAGGCTTCGGCTAACTCCGCAGTTTGCAAAGGCTGAAAGTCTATGCGCTGCGTTCTACTCAAAATGGTCGGCAACATCCTTTCAGGATTATTCGCTGTGAGCACAAACACCGTTTGCGAAGGCGGTTCTTCAAGAATTTTCAGCAACTTATTGGCACAATCTTTATTCATCTGTTCTGCCAACCACACAATTACCACCCTGTAACCACCTTGGCTACTCACACTTGCCAATTTGCTAATAATGTTATTAGCCTCTGCCACATTGATGAGCGACTGTTGGTTTTCAACGCCCATACACCGTAGCCAAGTTTGTCGGTTAAAATAAGGGGTTTGCTGAATTTGCTTGCGCCATTCAGGCAAAAATTGGTCGCTCAGCACCACACCACTCTGCCCTTTAGGCTTAATGGTGGGTAAAATAAAATGAAGGTCGGGGTGAGCACACTTTTCCACCATGTGACAGGCAGGGCATTCGCCACAAGCCTCTCCATCAGGAGTAATGTTTTTACACAACAAACGCTGCGCCAAGGCAAGCGCCATGGGCAGTTTGCCACATCCCTCAGGTCCTGCAAAAAGCAGAGCATGAGGAATACGGCCTTCGGCAAGCATCTTTTTGAGTTGTTGCTTCACCGCACTTTGTCCTATCACTTCATTCAGTTGCATGCTATTTTATGGTCTATGACAGACAAAGTTAGCATTTGGCGCGGAAAGCACAAAACATTTCGCACAAAACTTCCGTTTTTCTTACAAAAAATAAAATCTGCCAAATGCTTTGACAGCCTACTTACTTTCTGTATTTTTGCATGCAACAATGCTTAAACACTTCAAAAAATGAAAAAGACAGATATTGCAACACTTGCCCAGGAGAATGCCTTCAACCTTATTGGCAAAGAATGGATGCTGGTAACAGGTGGTACCAAAGAGAACTTCAACATGATGACTGCCTCATGGGGTGGCATTGGTTATTTATGGAACAAACCCGTAGCGTTTATTTTTATTCGTCCCGAACGCGCCACTTATCCCTTGCTTGAGGAGAACGAGCACTTTGCGCTTTCGTTTTTAGGCAACGATGAAGCCATGCGCCACATCTACAACTTTTGTGGCAGCAAGTCGGGTCGCGATTTCAACAAAGCAAAAGAGACGGGACTCATCCCTATCGAAACCGAGCATGGTGCCATTACCTATGAGCAAGCACGTCTCACCATTGAGTGCCGCAAACTTTTCCGTTCAGACTTAAAGCCTGCAGAATTCCTCGACAAAGCTATCCTCACTCGTTGGTACAACGACCAACCTGGCGGATCGCTTCACACAATGTATGTGGCAGAGATTGAGAACGTATATATAAAGGAATAAGGGTACACGCAAAAAAAGAGGAAAGGGCTATAAAAGATACACGCATCCTTCACTCACAAAAAACAACCGTTTAGAAGACTAAACTACCGTTCTAAACGATTGTTTTTTGTTTTATCTCCCCAACACCCTATTTTTAGTAAACAAAAAGTCTATTGATTAACTCGACCAAGTTAATTGATTAACTTTGCCTTTTCTATTGATTAACTCGTACGTGTTAATTGATAGACTCGATGGGGGGGATGGAATACGGATTTTGCTGATTACACTGATTTCTTTCTCTGCGAACTGAAAGGGATGAAAAGGAGGAATGATTTCCTACAAAACAGAAGTTTTTATCGAGTCCTCCCCAAGAACAGCCCAAAGTGTCGAAAAAAGTATGTTGACTTACTTTGCCATTTAAGTTAACATACTTAGGCATTTAAGTTAACATACTTGGGCATTTAAGTTAACATACTTGGGCATTTAAGT
>ERZ1026874.488-NODE-488-length-24779-cov-27.108397_pt1 | contig 24779 bp, 15 predicted proteins | sample MGYA00380167_ERZ1026874 | MGnify/ENA primary metagenome ERZ1026874 (study PRJEB33269, sample SAMEA4719803) | human gut metagenome | biome: human-associated habitat; feature: organic feature; material: feces | place: Cameroon | collected 2013-10 ...
TGTTATGGGTGAGATTGCACCTAGGCGAATAGCCGTTTTCATAGGATAGGCATGTCGTTGGGAATACATAATATGTTTATGTAGGATTATGTCCACCAATCACACGCCAATCATAACCAAATGAAAACGGCTGTTCGCCTAGGCCCAATCTCACCCATAACAGGGTGACCCGTTTGGTGTGGTGGTCCGCGTAAACCAGGCATGTGAAGTGGAATAAATTCCCTTCACATACCTGGCTACCTTATCTCACCCCTAACGGGGTAACCCATTTAAACATACTACTTATCGACATCAAAATCCTACAAAATTGTGCCGAAAAAAATTATGGATTTTGAACACCCCACCCGTTAGGGGTAAATCCGTGCAATATGTTACTTTTTAGCCAAAGAGAAAAGACGGGCTATGCCATCATGCACCCACTGACACACATAAGACGAGATGAGCGCAAGCACTATCAATGCACCAAACATCAATGCGGGGTAACGCAAACCATAGATGTAATCGTGGAAAAGGTAATAACAAAAGAATGAGTGCGTAAACCACATATAAGTGCTATGGTGCCCAAAATAGCACAACACACTTTTCACCCACCCCGCCCTATGAAGCATGAGGTAGAAGGGCAAAAGAGGCATCATTGCTATGGCTTTTATAACAATCATCTTAAAGACGATACATAAAATAAGAGGTAAGGCTACACCTGCTGCAATGACCCAACGCCTACGATTCTCAGATAGCGTATCTAACTTCATACGTAAACGATCTATCCCCTTGGTACAGAACATCCACACACCGAAGACGAAAGAAAAATAGAGGTGTAAAAAGTCCTTCACCACCTCCATGACATACACATCTTGCATCCAATGCGTTTTAAACAGTACTGCCCACACTATATAGCTTATGGCTGCAACGAGAAACATGCTTTTGCGTTGTTTGTCACCTCGCATCATACAACCTATAATCCACGGCGAAAAGAACACCATAAGAATGTAAGAACGCAAGAACCACCACTCTCCGTTATAAGAGTATGTAAGACTAAAGAAATTCAAGAAAAACTCACTTATACTGCCTGGATATTCACTTGGATTGATATAACATGCCAAAGGTATGAATAGTAAAAAAACAGTCCAATACATGCCCAACAAGCGCCAAACTCGTTTCAAAGGATGTAACCGATGATCGGGCTGTTTTTGCCATGAAGCAGCAAGTCCATAACCTGAAATAAAGATGTAAATAGGCACACACATGCCCCCTATGCGACTTAATAATAGAGCTAAGGGCTTATCTCCTATACACAAAAGATTGCTACATTCTGCTGCACGTTCTGGCGTATTAAAAAGATGAAGAAAAAGCATCATAAGTATAGCAATGCCTTTCAACTCTAAACTTTCTTGTTTATTCATTCACGTATATAAAAGAAATGTTCAAATAATATATGTCTCTAGTAATAGTTAGGCATTCATTCTGCAAAAGATTATTGCAAAATGAATGCCTATTTGTTTTTTAGAATCAATTCTTTGAATCAAAACTATGCGCTCTTTATTCAGGCAATACGTTGGTTGTACCGCCCAAATAAACGTACTGACCATCGCACGAAATGCCCTTGGCTTTTTTTCCCGTCACGTTCATGTGGATGGTACCGCCCTTCAAAGTGTAGTTGCCTTTTACCTTAATGCCACGACATTTTGAAGTAAGAGTAGCATCTGTGGGGTCTGTATAAGTACTGCCCGAGACGTCCATTTTAATGCTGGTTGTAGCACCCTCTGCTTGGTCAATAACTAAGTTACCGCCTACACTGATGCCCTTACCACCATTGCCCGAAACAGTAGCCTCAAAGCTACCACCGTTTATGGTCATGTCCGATTCACTCTTAATACCCTTCACGTCTTCGGCTGTTACCGCATATTTCAAAGTACCTGCATTGATAAACACTTGACCGTTAAACTCGTCCGTCACATCTTTTGTGCGACTTACATCAATGCAATCTCCCTTTACGTTCGGTATATTAAGTGTGCCACCGTCCATTTGGAAATATTGTTCAATGTGCAAACCATCATTCGCAGAAGCTAACACGTTGATGGTTCCTGTGGAGGCTTTGAACCATGTATATTCGTCTGAGGCATAAGCATGGCGGGCATTACCCGTAAGGTTCAACACACCAGCGCCTTTAAATTCAGCATGTCCATTCACAAAGAAACAAGCCTTTTGCAAACCTGTAGCACCATCCACCAGTGAGTTTTCTGTGCCTTCAGCCAAAATCACGTCAATGCGCTTGCCATTGTCAATGTAAATAGCTGCACTATCGGGATTGGTGATGTTCACACCATTCAACTTTACAGCGGCTTTATATTCACCTGTGGTATAGAATGAACCATTTGTGGTAGTGCCCGAAAGTACATAGCTTACTTCATCTACCATTCCGGGGTTTTGCACAATGTTTACGTGGTTTCCCTTCACTTGAATGGTTGTAAGGTTATTAAACACATCGCCCGACACGGTTAAGTAAGCACCCGTTTTATCGTTGAATGCTACATCTACGGTATGGCTCAAAGCCTGTGCTTCACGGTCTACCACAATCGAGTCGATACCCGATACTGCAGTTGCCACACCACCGAGAGTTACAAACGATTCACCATTCTCAGTGCTAAACGTCATGTCGCCCAACGAAGCGATAGGATAAGTTATCACAGCAGGTGTGCCTTTGGGATAAACCTTAATGCACTGTGCCGAAAGTGTGGTGCCAGCAGTGGCAGCCAAAAGGGCTATAAGGGTAAAGAGCTTTTTCATTGTGCCACTACTTTAAGGGTTATGTTATTGATGCGAACAAGGTAAGTGCCCTTGCTAATAGGCGCATTGGGATTAAGTTGACGACCATCCATGCCAATCACACAAATACGACTACCTACAGGCGCATTGGTGCTAAGATGTCCGTTCACAATTGAAGCAGTCAGCGCATCGTCACTTGTATTTACCGATTGAATGCCCGTGGCTGTATTCGAGAAGAACATTTTTCCCATTTCGTTCAATGGTGCACTAAATGTTTCACTACCATTCGTAGCCACTAAGTTACCACCTTCGAAGGTAATCTTCACATGGTCTGAACGCAATGAAGTTTCTGTTCCTGTACTTTTTTGAAAAGTAAGGAAGTCGTAGCTCTGTGCCGAAGCGGTAATAGCCGAAGCACAAAACAATAGGGTGAGAATGTGTTTCATAACGCAAAAAGTTTAGTGTAAAATCAAGTACTACAGACTAAGCAAAGTTTTTGGAAATTCTTACGAAACAAGTAGCTAACAAAACCTTGTTTAGTATGTAATAAGTAGGTATTCAAAATGTAGGAAAGTATAAACTACTCAAGTTTCGGATTTAGCCAAGACGGGCTGAATCCGAAACTTTAGTAAACTAATTTTGAATACCTACTTACCTAATTTTTAAAATTTAAATTTATAGCCAATGCTCAGTACATGACTGTTTCCGTCTGAATCATCGTCTGCACCGTGGTTATACACATAAGCAAAGTCTATTTTGTGTTGTTTGGTTACTTTCCACTCCACACCTGCAGTAAGTCGTTGTTTGTCGAGGTGCAGACTATTGCAAAAGTCGTTGCTAAATTCGTACGAAGCATAGGGTGTCCAACTGCAATGACGAATGTTATATGCTACTTGAAAGCGCGAACGTAGATAGTGCTTATGCTTGCTGCGCTTTCCATCGAGTTCTTGCGATTTTGAGCTATAAAGCACTCCATCATACGGATACACATCGCCTGCCCAACCTCCTAACTGCTCGTCAGAGAGGGGGGCACGATATTTAGTCTTTGTGGTTTGTGTAGGCACAAAGTGCGTATATTGGTAACGCTCTCGCACAGAGAATTCAAAACACGACTTATTGGCTAATCGCACATCCCACGAACCCGTCACATCAAAAGTTGCACGATGCTTATTGCGCCAATATGCCTCTTCCACGTTCACACCTCTTGTTTTAGGCGTTACCTCTTCCAAGTTATAGTCGCGAATAAAAGAATATCCACCACCAATACCAAGCCAAGGAGTAATTTTATAGCCCAAGCCAGCATCAAAGTCGTAACGTGTAAGGTCATTCAGTTTATTTTCAGCACGCATGCCTAAGCCTGCATCCACCGAAAACTGCTTTGTAATGTTTTTTTGTACCGAAGCACCTAACCACACACCATAATCGTCGGCATGTGCTGCTGTAAATACGGCTGTAGCAGCGAGTGCAAAAATAGCCAGTCTCTTTTTCATAAGCTAAAAAGAACAGGTTAATTATTCGTTAATTTTGGGCAAGCGTGTCATATGGTCCACGCTTTTAATGCGTCCTTCAGGGTCTTCATAGAACACACGGAGCATGGTCATATCTGTTAAGAAATCGACAGCTCCCACTTCTACACGCAGAATTTTCAAACCCAAACGTTCCTCAAGGTCTGCCTTGAGTTCGTCATATTTTTCGGGCTTTATAAGGTCGATGTTGTCATATTTCACATATTTACAACCCACATTGCTTGATGTGAGGAAGTTCTCGCACAACCAAACACAAACCAAGAAGATACCATTGATGGTTAGTTGTTCAAGAATAGAGAGTGTTTCGCCACATTTACCATTAAGCACACTGAGTGCAACAAGGAAGAAGAGGTAAGTCATTTCGCGAATAGGCACACTCTCTGTGCGGTAACGAATGATGCCGAATATGGCAAAGAGTCCTAAAGCAGCACCAATACCTACGTCATGACTGCCACGCATCAACAAAGCAATCAGCATAAAAATGCTCACGCTGAGCAAGATGAATGTAAAGTAGTAGTCGCGACGACGACCTTTAGGATAGTAGAAAAAGTGTACTACCAACCAAGTAACGAGTGTATTCATTACGAGGCTGCAAATGAGGGGAAGAAGATGAAATGAGGTGAAATCGAACATCGTTTTGTTTGTAAGATTAGGATATGTTTTTTTGTTTATTCAATGCTTGCGATTGGCAGAAACCTTTTTAGAACAGGCGTTGTTCGCTGCCAAATGCGTGTAGTTTTATTCGTCCAAAGGTCTTTTTTCTGCCACCTTATTGATTTTAACCAAACGTTTTTTGAAACGGTTAATACGCAATCCAGGGTCAGTAACCGAGGCTCCTACACAATATTTGCTAAAGCCCGCAGGTTTTATGCGCAACTGTCGCAACAGAGGGAGAATGGGCGAAGGGCAACGACCATCACGTTTCAGTTCAATCACTACAATATTCTCCATTGCAGCACGCTGTTCGGTGAGGTAGTTATAAAAGTGAATGCCAAAGTCTATGGTCAGTCGCTCTGTTTTATCGTAGTTTACTAACGTAATGCGGTTAAAGCGATTTCCCACAGCAGGTACCAATTCACTAAGCACCATACCTGTTTTCTGCATCACAAAGTCGGCTCCTGCATGATCCTCCATGACAGCCTTAAGCGAAGGCACCTCTACACGGCTTTTAGCCGTTTTGCCATGGTTATCCTTCTTTTTTATTTCAAGAAAGGTGGTGTTAGAGTTCAAATAAGTGCGCACTCTTACCTTTTGTCGGGGTTTACGTCCTGTTTCATGTTGACGAAACATGGAGCGTTTCACGGCATCGTCCCAATAAGTAGTGGCATAAGGACTTACGCGCTGACCAGCTATTTCTTGCGAGAAGTAACTACCCTTTGTGAGTTTTAGCAACTCTTTCAGTGTAGCCACGTTCGTCACATACTTTTGGTCAGTACGATTCATCAACCTAATGCCCGACATCTCTTCAAGCGAGATAGCAGGTAAGGTACGAGCTAAAGTTTCTATTTCGTTTACAGTATTTTCCATACCGTAATGTTATTCTGATTTATGTTAAACGTATTAGGGCAAACAAGTGTTTTCCCCTTTCAACTGACAAAGGTAAGTGATTATTATCGTCTTACAAAACAATCTTGCAACATTTTTGTAACAAATGCTTTATAAACAGCGACATAATTGGCATGTTTAACGGTCAAAACAGGCATTTTGACGAAAAAAAAGCCACGTTTGTATATTTGTTTATACCTGGAGATTACATATCGATTTTAACGACGTGAAATATCGTCAATCATTATGTGTCAATATGAATGGGTTACCCCGTTAGGTAGCGTGTTCAAAATTCATAAAAAAGGCGTTGGTGTAAATTTCGTTTTTTCGGGTAATAACGATTCCGATATCATTCCGAAGGAATACCGATACCATTCCGAAGGAAGATAATTGGTCAAAATGTCGGTTTTTGAAAATGGGGCTTTTAAAATTGGTGAAATATATTGCACGATTTTATTGGATTTTAATGTTGGTAATGCACGCTCTGAATTATCGTGCAGGCGTGCATTCTTGGTTGCAAAACCATGCAGAACATTTTGCCAATTTTGAACACCCTATCTAACGGGGTGCCCCATTTAATCATGCCCCTTATCGACATCAAAAATCGATAAAACCATACAGAAAATTAATGGAATAATTAATGGACATTGGTGGACATTAATGTTCAAAAAAACGCGAAGCGGAAATTAGATTTGCAGCTACGCTGCTGTTTAAGGGAACATTAATTACCATTAATGCCCATTAATTGTTCCATTAATTATTTCATTAATATTCGCCTTGCAGATATTTTAAATATTTTAAATGATTGATATTCAACAAGAACAAACGCAGAAAACGGCATACACACAAAAAGAGTGTACGACGAATCGCACACTCTTCTCCTACAACTAAAATCACAGCACAACGCTTTGTGCCTCGAATTTACATGTCTTTTATCGCACAATTACCTTAAACGTACGTCCCTCGGGCACCTTCTCCGACGAGAGCGTGATAAGGTAAACACCTTGTGGCATATCGAAAGTATAAACCGACTGATGGGGTGTATAACTGCGTAAAAAACGTCCCATAAAGTCGAATACCTCAACCGAGATGATATTGTCTGCCTCTGTGGTAGCTGCTACCACCTTTCCAGCATGCACCGAATAACAACGTAAGTCGGTTTGTACTGAAGTAGCTTCGGGCATGTTTGAGGTAAGGAAATAACGTCCCACACTGTTCGGACTTAACATCACACGCACTGAGTCGGTGAGCAAAGTGTGTTGGTTCGTTTTTGCATCGAAGAGGTAGAGCGGTTCTGGGAGTAAAGCGGTGCCACTCACACTAAACTGCACCTCATCGTCGGTTGTAGCCTCAACACCCAAGGGTACATTACGCAAACTCGTAAGGTGGTTGATGGCTGCAGCACAATTACCCGAAACCGTGTAAACCTGTGGAGCAGAAGTAAGGTCTTTGTCAAAGATAACCTCTACATCCTCGCGGTCATCAAAATCGTTATCGGTTTCTTCGTTGGTCAACACACGTGCCATAGACTGTCCTTTCGCATTGCTTGCGTGGAGCGTAATGGCTGTGTTGCGTCGGTTCACATTGTTTTTACCTGTGTTAAATAGTATCGCACATTGCGAGGGATTGAACACGATATTGGTGAGCAAGGCTCCTGTAGTGGCTTTCACAAAGAATGCCTGCATAGGAGCTACACGACCTAAACCAAACGATTCGTCCTTACCAAAAGCACGGAGTGTGCCATTGTCTACAATCCAATACTTCTCAAAGAGTTGTGGATTGTCTTGCAAGAACAACTTCATGTCGATGGATGCCATATAGGGATTTCCCACCAAGAAGTAACCATTTCGCTGTTGTGTTTCTTCGGGTGTAACCTCTATCACGCCATTCAGTTTCATCGGATTGTCGATCTTACTATTATTCGTAAGCAACAAACCATTGAGCGAACGGTCTATTATTCCCGTGCTTTGTGGATTCTTTTTATTGCCTGTATGGTCGTAATAGTCAAAACTGTTATCCGCCTTAGGCAGTCTGAAGAGTGCCACCGAAGCATCTGCTGTAGCCTCTTTGGGTTCTGGATAGAGCGAATATCCCATTCCTCGTGCATAGGCTTGCTTCATGTCGTTGAAGGGGTGGCTCCACTCTGAGGTGACATATTCCACATTTTCGTTGGCAGCATCATAGTTCACTTGGGCACTATAGTCATAACCATCGGCTGCTACCACTTGTGGGTCGGTCTTGTACCAAGTGCGTTGATACACATAATACTTCGCACGGTTATAGTCTTTACTACCATCGCCAAAGGTAATGGGTTTGAAAGCCTCCGTTTCTTGTTTACCCGTAGCATAGGGCAAATAGAAATCGCCTGCATACACATTGTGAAGGGGCACAGAGAACATGCTCCATCGGTTCACAGGCAATGCCAAGTCTACCCATGCTTGTTGATAACTTAGGTAGTGTTGGTTGCGTAACTGTGCCTTGTCCTCAAGATTTACAGGATTTGCCGAAGCAAAATATACCTCCTGACACATATTGGCATAAAAGTTTTCACAGTCAAAATACTTTATGCCGCCCTCTATCGTCGGGGTGGTTTTTAGCATCAGGTTGTAGTTGATATATTGGGTCGGCTCACTGAGCATGGGGTTGAGCAATGACTCTGCCGAAAGTATGCCTTGACTTTGGTCTGTAGCATAACTACCCAACTGTGGTGTGGTGGTATTGGGACGAATGATGACCTTTGTAAAGCGCATAGGCACATATATTTGAGGCGTAATACTTGGGTCATTGCCTGCGGCAGAACGCAACTTGGGTGATTCTGCATCCCCATAGTCTTTATAGTCATCCACACTTTTTCCTACACCTTCTTTGCGCAAGTCTGCCTTGGTTGAACGTGCCCAGTTGGCATCGTTATTCCAGTTGGTATTCGTAGAGCTACCTCCTGTCCAAGTCACATACTCTGGCACAATATTGAGGGTAAAATTGGTGGTACCAAAACATACCGCATTGCCTGCTACATCAGGATTGCGTGTCACATCACGATATACCAAAGCAAAGGTATATGAGTAACCCTCATGAAAAGTTATCTTACCATTTACCGTTGTTTGTGTGCCATCTGCTGCAGTAAAGGTTTCTTGGTTCTTACTGAAGTCTATGATGAGCGCACGGTCTGTAGGCAATAACTGATAGCCTTCGTTTGCTACTTCGCCAACCTTAGCGCCCCATGCGGCACCATCTACTGTGGCTACTTGCAACAGACTTTTATCAATGGTGGGGTCATTGGTTGCTACCAAGCGAACACAACCCATTACAGCATTTTTGTTTGCATCGCGTTGTTCAAATATCAAGCGATTGCGCGATGTGCCTCCAAAGTTGTGTGTATTATTTTTGAAGTCTGCATCACGATAAGCATTTATGGGTATGCGCAAGCGTGTGTCTGTTTGAAGGGCATTGGCTTGTGCCAGTCCTAAACGAAACTCTTTGGCGGTATTGTTCCACGCGTCAGGATAGCTTACCTTTGAATTGCCTAATCGCAAGAAAGGCGATTCATAAGTAAAGGTGGCTTTTTGTGTCAACACCGAACTACAGATGGTGTACTTTTGTTTCGTTTTGGGGTCCACATATATGCCTGGCACCGCAATAAAGTAGAAGTTGGCATTTACGTCGGTCTTCGCCTTCATTGTGAGTGTGGCAGCATAGCTGTCTGAATTGGTAAGCTTTACGATCAAAGCGTCTGGGTCTTCTGCAGGGTCTGGAATCTCGTCCTTGCTATTGGTGGTGTATCTATTGAGCACCTTATATTCCTTTTCAGTGAATGTACCCTTTTGTGGAGTCGACGTAGGTGTATCTAACCCCGTAGCATCGGGATATTCTGCACGGAAATGCTCAATGGCTTGAGGCAAATTGTCGGTTTTAGCATCCTCAAATGCCTTCTCCGAACCTATCACAAAGTCGAACTTCCAAGGAATGTCTTTGTATATACCATATTGGGGGTCGGGCACATGCAACTTCACGTTCAGATTTACATCGATTTGATCTTTTCCACACTCCGTAGAATAAGTCATACTGGTAGAACCTGTATTCGATGTAATCTTGATGTTTGAGAAGGAGATGTTTATAGGCTTTGAATAAATAGAGCAAGGGTCGCCTGGTGTACCCCAAGTCCCTGGACCATATTGGGGCGAACCATCTCCGTAATAACCTACCACGGTGGGCAGCGCCACACTGACATAATACTTCTGCGCAGGATCAAGGGGGAAGAACACATCTGCCAAAATCAAGTCGAGGTAACCAAAGGGGTCAGTCTCGGTGATTGTGGTGTTTTTGCTATCTACTGCATTTATCCACACCATGCCGTATGTGCCTTTATCATCACTGCCTGAATCGTGATTGGGATATTTTGTGGCATCGGTTTGCTTTGAAGGATAGGTGGTGTTATAAGGCTCACCATTTTCCTTGCAAATGCGATAGTAAAGAGGCTTGGTGCGCTCGGTTACATTGAGAACAGACTTCATCATGTTATAGTCTACACGTAACTTCAAATAGGCACCATTGTCTTTTTTTGAACAATACTCTTCAGCCTCCGAGGTTTGAATCACTTCTATTTGGTCGTTTGCCACATAAAAGCGTATGTCGTCTATGGCATAGTCAGCACCAGCCGTTGAACGACAAGCATTCTCAATGGTCACATTATAGCGCGTAAACTCGTTTACACTCAAGCCTTGGTGTACAAAGGCCTTGGCAAAAACCTGATACCACACACCCAATGTTTTTGCTTCATAGCTATTAAATTCACCCGTAGCAAACGACTGTATGAGTTCTTTCTTTACCACATTGCCCTCATTATCGGTTTTATAGCCATAGAGTTTAAAGAGCAACTGTGGAAATTCCGAAGTCGAATTTGAAAGGTTTGCCACATCTGCCGTAAACATCAAGGTTGCCCCCGCACAAAGACGTGCTTCAAAGTCGAGCGTTGCAATAGGGCGTGGTTCGTCGGAAGCATCGACATACAGAAAATAGCCACTACGTCTACCTCCTGAAGTTTCATAAGTACGGTCATAAAGAGGCACTGATGTACTATTTGCATGCCACCAACTATAACCTGATTTAGAAACACCCGAAAGGTTGGCAGTTTTCACCAAGATGTAGTCACCATGAAGAGGCGAATATTGGGAACCACCTATGGCAGCCCCACTCCTAGTCAACTGCGGGTAAACCGCTCCATAATACGTCTTATCCCAATCAAGCACCCCATCATAGTGGTTGCTATAAGGATTACCATAATCGTAGTTCAAGGTGGGGATGTTATAATTCATGCCAGGAAGGTCATCAAATGAAATCCAACCAATGCGTGTATAACTCTCCTCTAACTTGTCTGTTTGTCGGTGTTCACTAAGTGCGGTTTCGAGTTCAGGCTCTGAGTCCCACACATAATAACAGTCGAAACGTGCAATGGGACTACTACTATTGGACACACCATCTGTAGAGTTCTCCGTACTTGTGTAGTTATTGGCATAAGCCATCACGGTGTAGCGACGTCCTGTTTCCAACTTAGACATGAGGTAAGTTTTGGTGTTGTCTGAAACACTATTATACATGCCTTTAAAGTTATTTGGCACAATGTCATACATTTCATAATCCGTGTCACTACTTGGTGTGCGGAACATGGAATCACTGCCCAAGTTCTTGTAATAGAGTTGCCCATCTATACTGACTAATACCACCCACGAAATGCTCTTGCACTGTGTAATAGTCGACGAGAATTGCTCAGGCGAAGGTTGATTCAAAATATTGCTTGAGGCAAAGGGATAGAACCAATAATTGCCAATGCCACGCATATCGAGTCGCAAAGTGTTTTTGGTTACATTGCTATACCCCTCTGTAGCATCTTTCTTTAAGGGAAAAACCATTGAACCATGATTTTCGTATACCCCCACATTCATAATTGCCTCTTTTATTTTGTCCGCAATTTCCTTGGCAGGACGAACGTGAAAGATGTAACGCATCGACAAGGTCGGTTCACGCCAATACTTATTATTCACATTCCCAAAGTCGGTATAACGACTTACATCAGCTGCAATATCATCGCCCGTCCAGTCGTCAACATTACTGGGCAAGGTGTAAATAACCGAAGCATTTCTCTTATATGTAGGGTTCGAATAAGAGGTTGCGGTATAGGTTAATCCAATTGATGTACCATTTTCATCATCATATTCATTGTCTAAGCTACTACCAGATGGCTTAGACACATTTGCATTGTTACGATACGTATTGTTATCATACCAACGCCAATAGGCAGCATATTCAATATTTGATCCTTTGCTATCACCATCCGAAATTGGCGCTTTAAGAGTAATTTTATTATTGGCTTGACGCTTTACATAATAGGTATATTCCCACGTATGAGCCTTTTGACGCTTTAAGCCTGCGACATTGGTTTCGAAATTACCTATTGGCTGCGATATACCCTCGTAAGGCAAATAACAGCTTTCTAGCGATGCCGAACTAGTTAAAGTAGATAACTGAAAAAGACAAAAACCATCCCAATAGTTCGGGTCGGAGGTAATGGCAGGAACAAGATCTATATTGCCATTTATACCTAATCTTTTAGCAATTTCTCTCTCGGTATCCATATCACTAGAATTCAAATTTACGTAGTACATTCCTACGTAAATATCTGTCCATTTATAGCCTTCAGGTCTTGTTAAAATTACATTTGCAGGAGTACGCGTACCTGTCCATCTTGGAAATTCTATCAAGCCCTTATCCGTTTGTTGGAATAACCAATTATTAGGATTCGTTACGGGGGTAAAATGAGTTTTCGACAATTCGTATAAAGGCTGTTGGGTTCTAGCATCAAACAACACAAGGCGACAATAGGTTCTAATATTACCTTTACCTTCCGAATCTATAATATCTTTAACTGGTATTTCGCATGTAGCCTTCCAAGAATATGCAGTTATTTTCTCATGCTGTAATTTAGAAGTGATTCTCTCGTTTACCTTAAACTCATCGGCACAGGCAGTTTGCACAATGCTCCAAAGGCACATTGCGCACACCAATGCTTTTACCACTTGGGCAAAACGCACATTGTGATATTTATGTATGTAACTGCACATCATTGTTCTTTATTTATAATTACTGGTGCTACATAAACTCGCTCTACCCCACCTTGGGGCGTACACGTCAAGGTGAGTGTATGCACAGAACTTCCGCTTTGTCCCGAAACAAAACTGCCGTGTATACAACCTTCCATCGTAGACCATGAGGGTTGTTCGGCATACATACTTGTATTGGGTTCTGTGGTTGTAAATATGGGGTCCTTCTGTGTCCAATTTTGCACAACCTCGCCCGTAGAAACCTTTACCAACTGGGGCTTTAAGTGAAAAGCACCCGAGGCATGGAAGGTACACTTAAAGGTGCCGTTAGCCTCTTTTACGGCAGCAGGCAACACACCAATAGGCGGAAAATCTTGTGGAACTAATTCAAGTTTATAGTCCTGCAAAACAATCGGTATTACGCGCCAATCGTTGCGAGCTATAAAGTTCCATTCTTTGTTTTCATTGCCTACCAAAGCAAAACGCTCTTGTTTGGTTGTGCCATCAGCAAGGGTGAGATTCACCTTTAACTTAAACTGATGGAAATCGTTTTGTGGCACATCTGTTTCGTTTACATACACGCTATAAGTGTCCTCTTGGTCTACATCAAGCTTTTTTTTATTGAGGTTATAGGTGTGTATGCTCTGCGTGGCAGTGGTTTGCATATTGGGCCTTACGTCTACCGAGAAGCCCGAAGGTCCCCATGGGGTTTGTGGATATGGGAAAGGCTTTATATTGCCCTTGCCCCCTTCGCCTGTAGTGACATCGTCAGTAAGGCGGTCCACTTCTATGCTATTGATGGTAAGGGGTTGTCCTGTTTTATTGGTAAATTTAAATTGTAACTTTGCCACCATACGCAAGGCATACACGGTGTACGCCTTACGGTTATGAATACGATTGGTTAACACCACATTGGTCCAACCCGTCATGGGAATGCCCTTATCCTTTGAAGGCGGTTTCTTATTTAAAGCATCTGCCTGTACGGGAATTGCCAATTCTACCAAAGCCGTACTGTCTTCTTTGGATTTATAAGATTGATTTTTTTCAAAATGGAAGTTTGTTAACCCTCTTTTTTTAGCATAAAGAGCCTCCACATCTTTGCGTGGCACATTGACAAAGGTGAGAAAACTCTTTTGACCTGTAGTGGTCTTAAACCATTGTTGCTTCGAGTTTTCCTCTACCATGTTTAATTGTATCGAGTCTTTCTTCTCGTTGATGGGCGGTACTTCAAGGATATACTCTATTTCGAATTTATCATTAAACATCAGGGTAAAAGCACTTTGTATTCTTTCGCCATCTGTTTCAAGATCTCTGTTATATATCCAGCCTCGCGTGTTTTGTGCACAAAGCACAGGCACAGACTCTACGCCTAAACGTATGGTAATAGGCTGAGGTTTTTCGTGGAGCTGTTCATCGCTGGACAGTTCTTCATTGCTACAACTGCTTGCACCCAAAAGCACACACCCCAACAGCACCAATAGGCTGCTAAGGTGCAATGTTTTCTGTGTGCAGACTACCTTATGTGCCATCTGCCACAGAATATTTGAGTTTTGGAAGGTATATTTCAGCTTATCCATTTCGTTTTTTGAGTTTTGTATAGCAAACCCAAGGGGTGAACCTGGGTGAGTGTTTTATTCGTGATGCCCATTAAAATATCTCAATTCATGAGTAATTATAATGGGTTACCCCGTTAGGGGTTGTGGTTCGCGTGAACCAGGCATGAGGTGCCGCCGATAATCGCCCTGAATTATCGTGCAAACCGAATGCAATCAAACTTGTTTGAATTGCTGAGGTGCCGCCGATAATGCATAGCAAAGGGCAACAGCACATAGCCCAGGGCAAGCGAAGCGACACCCTGGGTTAAAGCACGTTCGTTTGTGACGCCCTGTAAGGGCAGAAGCGTTATATATATTTCAAGATCGAATGCTTTTGCCCTTACAGGGCGTCAATGCTATGGCAAATCCGTGACCCAGGGTGTCGCTTCGCTTGCCCTGGGCTATGTGCTGTTGCCCTTTCAGGGCGATTATCAACGGCACCTCTTTATAACAAACGCCCCCTTCTACATCACAATGTCTGAATGTGTAAAAACTGCCCAAGGCACGTTTCTCACATTGACGTTCAATTCTACTTGCTCATCTTGTTTCCCAATGCGCTTGATGTAAACGCGATAGATGTTATTGCGTACCACACCATAGGTCATAGGTTTTGTAAGGTCGGCTTTACCATCGGGCGCAGAATGACGCAAAAACCAGTCAAGGGCAATGTATGAGGCATCCTTTGGGTCTTTACCATTTTCCACGTACTTGCCAAAGAAACGTAAACCTGCTGCGTAATGGGCTATAGGGGGTGCAACAGACTGTTGAGCTGCTATGCTCATTGTGTTTTCTGCCGAATAGCACACTGTGTAATATTTTCTGCCTGTTTTACTCTGAGTATGCATCTCGTCTGGACTCTTTACCTTGCAACGCTCCAAAAGTATTTTGGCATTGTTTGCCAATACGGGTTGATAGAGTTGCGGAATGTAATAATGCCCATAACTGACATGACCTTGCCCCTTTATTTTGGTCATTGGGTCGAGCACATAGTTTGTGGCATAGTGTTTAGTGTCGTCGGTTTCACGTCCCAAGTAATTACAGGTACTTAAATCCTCGCCTTGGGTTGTATGCTTAAATACATAACCTTGTCGGGTCATGTTGAAGGGGAATATGTAATAGAGCTTGAAGGTGGCAATCTGATTGCCCGATGTTTGATCTATCACAGCATAGTCGTAACATTGGTCCGTACTATTCCATTTACACAGATCTATTCCGTTCTCTTTACTTTCTTCTTGCGCAAAGTCGATGCGTGCTGCCAAGCGTTCCACTTCTACGTACTTGCTACCCTCATCAAATACAGGGGTATAGGGATTATCTTGCGACCCATCTCCCACGTGACCGGCACCTTTACCTATCACAATGCGATGTTCTTTTACCGACGACATGACAAAGTTGCTATAGGTGTTGGGGTCATAGTCAATGGTTTTGCCATCTGCCTTCAAACCATAGTCAAAAGGTTCTGAGTTATACACATAATCGCGCAATTCAGACAAGGTGCGACCATCCAAATAAGTCAACTCTTTATTTGCTACTATCAAGAAGCGGTAATCGCCTGTCATAAAATCGTCGGGCAACTCTTGCGAACCTGTGGTATAAATAATCTTACCCGTACCACCGATAGGACCTGATACATTGCCATAAGTATTATAGCAGAACACCTTTACCTTGATTTTGTCGGTTATGGTTTTATCCATATTTATCACCCCGTTTTCGGGAATTGTTACACCCCGAGGTGCTTGATAGAGCAACACACTCACACGTTCCACAGCAAACTCATTAGCATTACCATTTTCTTGTCCGTCGCCTTCTTCACCTCCATTAGGCGGTGTGCTTGTACCCTCTTGGGCTGTAGTACCTGTAGTACCTGTACTACCCTCGCTATTGGGTCTTACCACACGTGAGGCTTTGGGTGCATCGGGGTTTTGCAATGCCCCTGCTGTGATACTAATACTTATAAACTTGCCACCTGCACTCTCTACAGTATCCTGCACCACAGGGTCAATGGCATCGCTGCATGCACCCAGCATAAGCATGCTGAGTGTAGCAAGAAGCATTGATAATATGGTGAGTTTAGAAATGTGCATTGTGTGTAGTCTTGTTTTTTTTAGTTGTGTATCTTTTTACAAATCCTCTACCTGGAAACGGCGGCTCCACCCGAGGATGGAGATTGAGATGTTGAAATATTTGAGTTTACCACTGGCAAAGAAGAACGACAAATTGTAGTCGTAACCTCGGTCTAAGAATTGTTGTTGGGTGTAATGAGTTTCTGCCGATGTACGTAAACGACTTAATATATCGGGCAAATTCACTTCTGCCACCACTTCGCCTGTAGGACGATAGGTTATTTTGAGCACGGCATCTTGCGAACCTCTTTCGTGATAGAGCAAGCGCGAGGTCATAAAGTCGGCATGGGCTATTTTGCCTACACCTGCTACGCCATGAGGTTGTTTTTTAGTGCCACGTTTAGGAGCTGTGGTACGATCGGTTGTTACCCACGTTTTATAGGGGGTATAAACCAGTGGGGTATTTTCGTCTACCTCATTGTTCCACAACAGCGAACCATTTTTATCGGTGATTTGCATATCATAATCTGCCAAATCCATTTCGTCGGGTACTTGCAACTCGCGCAAGGTTACATTGATGTGCTTGGTGTTGCGCACCAAACTAATGGTGTCGCGTGTAGCCCCTTTATTGCCTCCTACTTCTACGAGTTGTGCTTCGGGGTGTGCCACATAAGGGTCTGCCACAAGTTGGTTACCACTCATGCCCACCCACAAGGTGTCGAGGGGTGCATTTTGGTGGTCTACGGCATAGCGTCCTGTGGCATCGGGTGTGGCAGCATGGTCTAAGTCGAAACGTATGCTGCGAATGTCATCGCCCATTTGGGGAGCAGTATAGCGAAACTTTGCACCGGGTGTGAGCAATGCTTGGTCATAGTCTTTTTGAAAAGCCACTGCAACCACCTTATATTGTCCCTTGGGCAAGGTAAAGTGCATGTGGTAACCATCGCGTTTAAAGGGTGAATTTCCCTTTACTACCGACTCGGTTTGTTGTGCCACCAGTTTATCATTCGCATCATACACATACGCTCTTACACTGCCCACATGGTCACGAAACATGTCGGCACGTTGCAAGTTATAATCGTAGCGAAAATAAAGGTCGAGTCCACATTCAGGCAAATCGTCCTCAATAAGGGAGCACGAAGCCATCAATGTGCCCAAGACGATGCTTGCGGCTATGCGGTTGAGGGTTTTCCAGAATTTCATATTTCTATATTTAAACTTACAAGTTGCTGATGCAGGGCATATCTGTTTTAGAACTACCCTTAAAATTCAGCTCCTTGTTCGCGTAGACGCCATGAGCGTACTTGCGTCTTTACGCTAATGTGTTCTTTAAATTTATCGCCAAACTCATTGGGGGCTTCGGGGGGAATAACGGGTGAACCCATCTGTGTGACATCTGTTACTTGGATGTTGTACCAGTTATTGCGCACCACAGCAAAACGTCCCAAATAGTTGGCATCGGCATTTTCGGCAGGATAAATGTGATCCGCACTTACCGAAGGAGTTTCTCCCTCACGCCAAGGTGTGGAGGTATCGCCAAAATGCTTAATGGGCACACCAAAATAGCTAATGCCTTTGACATAAACCCACACCTCGCCCAAGTTTAAGAATGTATTGAGTTCTTTGGGGTTTACTTCTGCGTTTGTGCAAGTTTTTGTATAGCGGTCTGTACTTGCGTCAGTGTGGTTGCATACCACCGTGATAGACCTTATGCCTTTTGAATAGTCATTAGGGTCGTTCCATTCAAACTCCACATCTTTGTTTGTGGGATAAAGGTATGGCATATCTCCATTGGGATAGGCATTTGTCCATGTTTCAATAGCCCATGTGGTTTCAGCAATATGTCCTTTAATGTGCTCTGTGAGAACGGCATTGGTGTAAACACGACTTTTGTCGGCATGGATGCAATAGAGGTTTTCTGTTCCATCGCCCACTTGCACGGTTATTACCGCACGTGTCAATCGGTTATACTTCATATTGCTCACCGAGTTGGTGTTTTCAAAGCAATATTGTGGATGGGCGTTGCCCATATTGTTTGTAGGCAATACCGTTTTATTATCCATGTAGTAGAAGTCGTCTTCTTTATAGTCGGCTTCTACATAGTTGGGCGAGGTGCCCCAATGTATGCGATAGAGCGGTAGTTTGGTTGAACCTTGGTTTACGGACTCATACCCTACAAAACGATAAGGCTTTGCGACCGAGTTATCGGTGGTTTTTAAATCCATCCATTGGGTAATGTTTTCAATATTGCGCAACAAATAGGTTCTTTTGTTGGTAATATCTAATTTCCAACCCAATACCTTCCACGTTAAGGTTTTGCCACTGTCGTCACCTTCTAACACGATGTTGTTGCTACTTACTTTACCCGCAGCCTCAGCCACTGTGACTTTTGCCATACATCGCTCTACAAAGACTTCGGCACCTGCATGGGCTTCGGCTTCTTCGAGTGTAGGATAAAAAGCTTGTGTGGCATTGGGCATTATCATGCGCTTTAGCTTGGTGTCTGGTTTATGGGTTCCCCCTGGACTATACGACAAGGGGGCATTGGTCATTAAAAAGCCCAATTTGTTTGTGCCATTTATGTCGATTACACCTTCTACAGGACCTTTAGAAGCGTACTCTTCCATGTCTGCCAAGATGGTTTTGCCTTTCTGAAACACAAAATGGTTTGTTTGTCCAGGCACTTTTAATACCGCCACGGAGTTATCTGCCGAGATAGTTAGATAGTTATGGTCGTTAAGAATGACCAAGGCGTATATATTGTCGTCTGCACGAGCAGGCGTGTTTGCTGCAATTTTTACGATAGCAGAAATTTGCCCTTTATTGGCAATATTCTGTACATATTGAAGTTGCGACTTTGTGAGGGCATAAGCCGAAAGGAAAGTCGCTGTTTTTTCTTCTTTACCACTAAAAAGTAGGATTTTGGCATCGTACACCGCATATTCATATTCTGCCCCATCATCGGGATCATCATTCGTATTTGCTCTCAATCCTACTTCAGTTGGCAAGTGGATAGCCAACTTCAAGTAACCTCCGTCGGTGAGCATAGGCTTGCTTTCCACCTCTTCTGTGATGTGGTTTGTGCAAGCTGCAAACCCGAAGGCTGCCATGAGCAAAACGATTATGAATATACGTAATTTCATTGTTTGTTTTTTGTTGAATAGCATGGTGCAAAATCTATGCACCTTAGTTATTTTAAAACGAGTGGGTAGGTTCTTGCCTTAGTGGGTTACCTACCCACTCGTTATTTATAGGATAGCTAAAAAGCTAAAAGGGTTTAGAGACTTTCACTCTGGTTACGCCTAGCCCAAGAGAGGACGTTGATGCGAACTGAGATGTAGTTTTCGGGTTTATCACCTGGAGTTGGATCATCAAGCTTAATTTCAGGAACCACAGCCGAACCTACATTCTTAATGCTGCTAATTTCAATGTTATACCAGTTGTTACGGAGCACACCATAACGGCCTAAGAAGTTTTCGGCTTGCTTGGTTGTACCATAAGGATTCGTCATATCAGCAGTAGTCTTATTCCATGGAGTTTGCTCATCACCGAAGTGCTTAATGCGAATGGGATAATAAGCAATACCACCTTCGTATTCTACGATATTGCCCAACTGAAGTTCTTGGTTCAAATTTGCATAAAGTCGTTCTGTAGTTCCTGGTTTTACAGCTGTAGAGACTACGTATGTGTTCACAGTTCCTCCCACAGTAACTTTATAACTTTTAAGAATCTTCTTACCATCCTTGTCACGTGGTTCGAAAGCAAGATCGATGTTGTTTTCATCAATTGTAGCTCCAGAAAAATCAGTAGCTAATTTCGTAAGAACATCAGGATTACTCAATATGATTTGCTTAATATGCTTTTCCATATTTGCTTCATCATAGAGCGTCGACTTGTCATCGTTGAAGGTATAGAAAGGTTGTCCATCAAAGAACTTCACCTTCACAATCGCACGTGTAATTTGACGATCTTGCATGTTGGCTACATTAAATGTATTCTCCATGCAATACAATGGATTGTTTTCACCCAAGCCATTGTATGTAGTTGGATTCGTAATATTTGGTTTAGTGGTATCCTTAGGCTTAGCATTTAAATAAGTGAAGTTTTCCGTTGCTTTTGTATCATCATAACTACCATAGTTAGGGTCAATACCCCAATAAGTACGATACAAAGCAGAAGTACCCACTGCACTGTGACCTACAAAACGATATTTTTCAGCAGTGGCAACAGTGGCATCAGAAGAGAACAAGTTATTCCACGCTACATCATAACTACGACCGAGGTAACTCTTGTTATTGGTAACATCAAGAGTCCAGCCTTCGATGGTATATTTAACTGTAGTCGATGGTGCTGCAGGGCTACCTGTAACCGATGAAACACCACTACCTGTAAGTTGATTAGTAATAGAAGCAGCCTTTGTCATAGTAACCTTAGCCAATGCACGTTCTACATACACGTCTGTAGCAGGCTTAGCTTCGGCTTCTGCTTGACTCTTGTATACCTTGTTAGTAAGATTAACAAGCGTTTGAGTTTTTGCAGTACCCGCTGGAGCTGCTGTAAAATCAGCACCACCTTTCTCAGATGACAAGGGCGCATTGTCCATCAAGAAACCTGTCGTATTAAATTTGCTTGCACCACCTGTGATAACCTTCTCTCTGAAATCTTTGAAAGTCTTGTTTCCTGCAGCATCATTCAATGCCATACCATCCACAGAAAGAGTTGTAGCAATACGCGCTCCTTTCGTATCTGACGAATAAGTCAACAAACCATTATGGTTAAGCAATACATAACCATAAAGATTGCCAGCAGGAACAGAATTATCGACCTTCTTCACAATTTTTGTGGTCGAAGTAATCTGAGTATTACCATCCTTTGTCATGCTCACAGGAAGGTCGTAAGCACTATGGAATTTTGCAGCGTCTTCACTTGTTCCCTCAAACAAGATTAAGGTTGCGTTTTTCACCTCGTACTCGTTTTCCAAGCCATCTCCAAAATTTTCAGAGTACGCTGCTCTACTACTCGGTGCAGAAGGCATATTAATAGCCATCTTTACATAACCACCTTCAGCAAAGGGGACATTACCACCACCTGCATTTACAACGGGGTCATCGCTTGAACATGCATTGAGGCCCATGGCTATCGCCATCAAAGCCATCGGAAAGAAATTCTTCTTCATGTTGCTGTGATTTTTAAGTTGATATTGTTGTTAATTAATTTTGTTGTTACTTTGAAATACCCTAAGGATTATTCTGCCTGAGGCAAAAGGTCGAGGGCTTCGGTTGACTCTTGAATGCCTTGACTGGCTGCCTCGGTAAATAAACGACGGGCTGTGGCATAATCACCTTGTTTGGCTGCCAATACACCACGTGCATGAATGGCTGCAGGCTGATTGCCTGCCTTCACAAGCCACATTTGGGCTTCTGCCAATTTGTTGGAAGCTATGGCTACATTGGCTGCATTCAAACTGGCTGCTGCAGACTCTGGATAAAGACGTGCCGCAGTTTGCATCACCTCGTAACGCTCTGCCGACTGAGCATCGTACGACAATGCCAATCTATAGAGTTCGTGGAGCGAAAGACGCTGAGGACGTTTACGATATACCTTCTTCACCTCGTCTAACGTGGTCTGACGCACGGTATAACTGATGGTGTAGTCGGAGTGTCGCAAGGCAGGGAACCAATGTTGCAACATATATTTGTACACATCGGGGAAGGATTCGCGAATGCGTGCCTCTCGTTTGTCAAGGTCTGCCTCCTCCTTTATAATCTGCAATATCTCTTGTCGGTGATCAATGCCTGCCGAGTCTGCCACATAGCGCTGCAAGCCTTCCCAATCTTCGGGAGTGGACTGTATGCTAATGTGCTTTTCGAGCAAATCTACCAAGAGCGACACATACTTACGCAAGGTGGCTGCACGTTCGTCTGCCAGTTGGGTGTTATGTGCCAACGAACCTTCGGGCGAAGCATAACCATGAATATGGATGTGCGTGATTTGTGCGTTTGGCACGTCTTTTACCGCCCCAATGGTTTGCACAATCTTGGCAATTTCGTGTGCATTTTTGCGATATTCTAACTGAATGTCGGTGCGATTTACGGGGAAGTCTAAGAAGGCACGACCTTCGGGTTTTAGCGTTTTGTCAAGGGTTTCAGGCTCCATATAGCACAAGGGATATACCATGCTCATGGCATTCATGCTGTGCTTGATGTGCTCTAACGTAGCGATGGTTTGGGGTGTGGGGGCTGTATGTGCCAAATTTCCCCAACCACATCCACAACTATCGGTTACCAACACGATTTGTGCGCCTACCATCCAAGGTTTGCAGGTCACTGCACCGCGATAATCTACAGGGGCTTTATGTGCCTTTTCTATCGTCATTGCCATTTCGCCTGCAGGACGTTTGAGTCGACGATAAAGAGTGTGACGCTCTTTGCCATTTACCACAATCGAGGGAAAGGCTTGCGCACTGTCACCTCGGGTCACCACGGGTGTAAACACCACGCCATGGCATTTGCTCAATGTGAGATTGCTAAAATCTACACGCATATTCAGCACCAAATCGCTATCCACCAACTTTACCTTTTGCTGGGTAATAAAGTCCTGATAGCTTTGTGCTTTTGCCATAAACGGCATGAGCGCTAAGAATATGCTAACTATATATCGTGTCATAAAGAATAAGAGTTTTTTGAAAGGGATTTTCTATGAGTTATATACCCCAAATATTTAGAACAAATAGCTAAGCGAAATGCCTGCTTGTGTCAATCCCCAATAGTTCTTTTTTTCGTGTGTAATTTCTGTACCACATTCTGTGCAAGGGTAGGTTTTATGGTCTAAACGCATCCAACCTCCACCAATGGTGCCTTCGAGGTTCCAATGTGGAGCAAATGCCCAGTTATAGCCATAGCTAATGCCTAATCCTGCACCACGACCTTGTATGCGTTTGTTGTCGGCATTGAATATCTTTTTGCCTCCTAAGGCATGAATGTCTGAGAAATTGTAGCAAACAAAAGGTACGTGCAAACCCACAAAGTGTTTGTAGAACGATTCACAAAACCAATATCTCACCTCGGGCAGTACGCGCAAATGACGGAAAGAACGTCCATACGAACCATCCTTGTATTGATGTTTAAAAGGATTGAGTCCTACCTCGCAAGCCACTGAGAAATGGCGTGTCACACGCACTTCGACACCCATATTGGGTGTCATGGGTAATGCCACGCCCCAATAGAGCAAGTTGGTTTTTACAGTCACAAGCAATGTGCGGTCGTTCTGCAAACGATTGGCTTCGGTTGCTCGTTGCCAAGGTGCAAGGGTTGCATCTGCCAGGGTAGAATCAGTGGTTACTAGGGTAGAATCGATGGCTGTGATTTGCAGTGTATCGGTACCGTCTTCTTGTTGTGCCCACGCGGGCAAACAAAGGCAACACGCCATCCAAGCCACAGCAGTCAGCACCCACTGACGTAGGTGTTGACTGCGCAATATGCAGAGTGATTGTTGTAAGTTTTGCATCGTCGTCATAAGCGTATATGTAAAAACATGGCGTGACAGTGTGACTCCCCAAAAGGTGTAGTGTTTTTTTAAACACCTTATCCTCAGTTTGCACATAGGTATATAGCAGATTACCTCCCCAACAACATGGTGTTAGGAATGCAGACTAAGGATTCGTAGTGAGTGAAACTGTGTTCTGTTCGCTCTGTTTTGTTGTTATATTAAGTTTGTGAATAGCTTGTGCCAACCAAGGTCTGTGGTTGATTTGTTTATAGTTTTTTTAGGCGACCATTGGTTGGGGCATGCTTAAGATGAATGCCAGGTCTTGTCATTTAGTTCTTTCGGCTTAGGTTTAATGTTACATGACATTTTGCGACCTTGACAATCATGTTTACCATAATTTTGTAAGGACAAGATACCATTATCTTATAATATGTGGTAAATATCTCGTTTCCTTAATGCAAAGGTAAGGCATTTATTTTAAAACAACAAAATTAAAATATTCATTTTTTGAATAATTCTTCTACTAAAAATACCCCCCCGATAATATGAAATTAATGTGAAATTCTAATGAAAATTTGGAATAAATAGTTAGCAAATTATAACATCAATACTCGCTCCGCGTTTTTATTTGAACATTAATTTATCCATTAATACTTTTCTTCATTCTGTCTCTTATACACATCTGACGCTGCCGACGATCTACTC
>ERZ1026874.491-NODE-491-length-24692-cov-11.543613_pt1 | contig 24692 bp, 18 predicted proteins | sample MGYA00380167_ERZ1026874 | MGnify/ENA primary metagenome ERZ1026874 (study PRJEB33269, sample SAMEA4719803) | human gut metagenome | biome: human-associated habitat; feature: organic feature; material: feces | place: Cameroon | collected 2013-10 ...
GCAATTGGGCCTAGGCGAACAGCCGTTTTCATAGGACACGCATGTTGTTTTTATAGGTTCGATTCTTTTAGGGCAAATTACAACATCTATAATACAACGTCTATGAAAACGGCTGTTCGCCTAGGCCCAATTGCACACCTACGGCGTGCGAAGTGCATCGGGGACATATCCAATAACCAGGCATAAGAGAGAGGAAACAAGTTCCCTCTCTCTCATACCTGGTTACCATATATCACCCCGAATGGGGTGAGATTGGTTTGTGAAATTTCCTGATAAAACTATCAAATCTCATGCAGAAAAAATGCGGATTTGAACACCCTATCTAACAAGCTGAGGCTGGCGCAAAAATAGGGTTGTGTACCTCAGGTATTTACTCTCCCCAATCTCCACGGTCGAGGTTGCGGTAGCTGATAGCCTCTTTGATGTGAGCTGCTTGAATATTGGGGGAAGCATCGAGGTCGGCAATGGTACGAGCGACTTTAAGAATGCGGTCGTAGGCACGGGCAGAGAGGTCGAGGCGTTTCATGGCACGTGTAAGGGTGCTTTGTGCCTCTTCATTGAGTTGTGCGTATTGTTCAAGAAGGGGACGAGTCATTTGTGCATTGCAATGAATGCCTTTAATGTCTTTGTATCGCTCGGTTTGGATGGCACGTGCAGCTATGACGCGCTGACGTATTTCGGCACTCGATTCGCCACGAGGAGCTGTGGCAAGTTCGGTAACGCTTACAGGAGCAATTTCGAGTTGAATGTCAATACGATCGAGTAGAGGACCTGAAATCTTGCTCATGTAGCGTTGTATCTGCATGGGACTGCATGTGCATGCGTGGTTAGGGTCGTTATAGTAACCACAAGGACAAGGGTTCATGGAAGCTACGAGCATGAATGAGCAAGGAAGGGTGGCAGAGTACTTGGCGCGTGAGATGGTTATTTCTCGGTCTTCGAGAGGTTGGCGCAGTGTTTCGAGGGCTGTTCTTGAAAACTCGGGTAATTCATCGAGAAAAAGAACGCCATTGTGTGCCAAACTAATTTCGCCAGGTTTGTAGGTGCTTCCACCTCCTATCAGTGCAACGTCTGATATGGTGTGGTGGGGCGCACGGAAGGGACGTTGGGCAATGAGTGAGGTGCGTTCGCCTAACTTGCCAGCAATAGAGTGAATTTGTGTGGTTTCAAGACTTTCTGCCAAAGTGAGTTGAGGTAAGATGCCAGGCACACGCTTTGCCATCATGCTTTTACCACAACCTGGCGAACCTATAAGAATAATGTTGTGTCCACCTGCTGCTGCCACCTCAAAGGCACGTTTAGCAGTTGTTTGTCCTTTAACATCAGCAAAGTCGGCTATGGCTTCGGTCTGTGCTGTGTAGAACTCTTCGCGCGTGTTGACAACAGTGGGCTCAAGTTGGATGCGTCCTTGCAAAAAGTTTATTACTTGTGCAAGGTTCTCTACGCCATACACCTTAAGACGGTTGACTACAGCAGCTTCTCGCTCGTTCTCTTTAGGAACGAAGAGGGCATCGAACTGTTGCTCGCGTGCTTTAATGGCAATGGAAAGTGCGCCCTTTATGGGACGTATAGATCCATCCAAACCTAATTCGCCCACAAAGACACTGCGTTCGATTTTTTCCTCACACCCTTTCAATAGGTTGAGAGCTGAAAGTATGCCGACGGCAAGTGGAAGGTCGTAGCCCGACCCTTCTTTGCGTACATCAGCTGGGGCAAAGTTTACGGTGTATTTTATGCGTAGGGGTAGTCTTAAACCACTGTTTTCCATGGCACCCTCCACACGCAGTTTGCTTTCGCGCACGGCATTATCGGGGAGTCCTACCATTTGAAAGATTGTTTTTTCCTCTTGCGTATGTATTTCTGTAGCTATAACTTCGAGAAAAACGGGCATGGCAGCTAATCCGTTGACTGCCGAGGTGTGGATGGTACTAAGCATTTTAATGATGGTTTAGGTATGGGGGTAGATAGAGGGTATTAGAACATCACCATCTGGCTTCGTCTACTTTGGTTACATCTCTTTGTAGAATGCGTCCTTGTGCGTTGACGAGTAGGAGAGAGGGAACGTAGTGTATGCCAAACTTTTGAACGAGGGGTGAATTAAAGGCTTGTGCATCGCATACCACGGGGTAGGTAATGCTATCGTTTTGTATGCTTGTGCGCAATGCTTCGCGATTCATATCGAGTGAAACAACCATACATTGCCATTTACCGCCTAAGGTAGCTAATTTGCGCTTGAGCGAAACTAAGAGCGCACGACTGTCGGTTTGCCAAGTAGCAGTAAAGGCTATAACTAAGTTTTTACCTTTAAAGGTTTCTGCAGTTATGGTACGTCCATCTAATGTTTGGCACTTGAAGGTGGGCAAAGGTTGTCCTTCCGCATTTTTAAAGAAAGGACGGAAATAGGTGTCGAGGTTATTCACCGCACGTTCGCGGGGTTGTGCTTTCTTTAATAAATCGAGTAGAGAAAGCGCTAAGGTTGCATCGGGTGTTTGCACGTTGGCAAAATACTTACGAAAAACTGCTACGGCTGCCAGTGTGGTTGGTTGTTCGCGTATGAACTGGGCTGCAGCCAAACGCAGATTGCTGGGTGCATCGTTGACGTGCTTAATGCGGAAGTCTGACAATTGTTCGTTTTGTTCGGTACCTGTTACTTCTGCTTCGCCAATTTTAGAAGCTTCGCCTTTAATCTTAATGGTATGTCCAGGTTCGGCAATGATGTAGGTTTGCGTAAAGTTAGGGTAGAGCAGTGTGAGCACAGTGGGAGCTGTGAGGGGACGTTCGTAAGTAAATTTTCCATCGGATATCTTAATGGTATCAATGCCATCGAAGGTGCCATCTTCGCTATAAGCATAAAATTCGGCATCGTTGATATTGGCAAATTTTCCCTCAATGCGTACTTTGTCCTTGCCTGGACCGCAAGCCGACAATAAGAGCAAGGTTATGAGGGTATAGAGGCATGAAATAAGTTTTTTCATATATAAAAAAACAATAGGAGAGGAAGCGAGGCATTTTGTGTTGTCCTCACCTCCTCTCCTTGAGAAACATGTGTGTTTGTGAGATGGTGTTATTTTACCAAACTTTGGAATGTAGCATTATTGAAGAGGGTGGCAAACTCCAAGTCGGTAGCAGCACGTTTCTTCAAGTTAGCATCTTTGGCAAAGGCATCCTTCAAGTTCGAGATAACTGCGCTCTCCTGATTGGTGCGAGCAGCTACGATTGCCTTGAGGTAGCTTGTTAAGCCGTTGGCATTGGTTACATTCTTCAAGGTGTTAGTTGCACTTGCATAGTCCTTGTTCATAATTTGTGCCAAGGCTGCAGCGTTGGTATTAACACCCTTCATGGCGTTAGCTGCCTGGGCATAGTTACCAGAGGCGACTTGCAAGTTACCCAAAATTTCGTTGTAGTTGCCTGCTGTGGTAGCCTTCATCAAATAGTTGTGAGCTTCCTCATCCTTACCTTCAGCCAAAGCAATGAGTGCTTTGTTGGCATTAACCTCAGCTGCATTAGCGTTAGCTGCGGGAACTTGTGCCAAGTAGTTTTTAGCAGCAGCCAAGTCGCCTTGCTTGTATGCTAAGGTAGCCAAGTTGTTGTAAGCGCGGTAGTCGTTAGGATATTGCTTCACAGTGGTTTCATAGATAGCCTTCTGCTCGGCAGGGTTTTCGCTCAACGTTGCAGAGTAAAGCAATTCTTCAACAGAGAGTTTGGTTGCGTCAACTTTATATTGCTCCTGAATTTCATCGTCAGAGCGACCAATGACGTTATAGTTAATGGTCATGCGAGCGCGGCGCAATTCGGGCAAAATTTCATCTGCCAACTCTTTGAAACCAGCTGAGAGATTGCGAATTTGCTTTTCGCGTTCTTCAGGATCGGGGTACATAGAGAGTACACGCAAAATTACATCCTTATCTTGAATGTTCGACTGGCTAACGAGTTCCTTAAAGCCTTCCCAGTCTTCAGCGGTGTACTTAGAGTCAACATCGGCATCAATCTTAGCGTTCTTAAGTTGCTTGTTAACGTAACCCTTCGATGTCTTTTCGCGGTTTTGTGCCAATGCCGTGTTAAACTTCGTAGAGCCTTCGGGCGAAGCGTAGGCAGAAACCTCAATATTCTCGAGCATCAAGCCTTTTTGGTCGGCTTTGATGTCCTGAAGAGTTTTCAAGAAGTCCTTTATTGAAGTGCTCTTGAGTTCGCTGTTACGAATATTGGCTTGGTTGATAAGATATTTAATCTGAGCCTGCTTGGTTTGCTTAATGGCATACTGAAATTTGTCGGTAGCCTCTTGTGTGTTGGTGGTAGCGGCTGCTGCACTGATAAGAGTAGCGGTAGCGAGTACGCCATCGTTTACCTTTACGTCGGGGATGTTTACCTTCTTTTTGCCCACCTTAGCATCGAATGTAAGGTAGAGCTCACTTTGTTGCATAGCGGGTACGTAGGTAAATGATGTCTTCATGGTGTAGTTGCCACCGAGTTTGTATGAAACCTCAGTGTCATTGCCTTGCACTTTTTCACCTTGGAAGGTTGCAGACTGTCCGCTGGTTGATTGGTTCGCATAGCGCAATACGGGAGTTACGGTAACCACGGCTTTTTTCTTCATATACTTCTCGGGGAAGCGTCCGTTAATGGTTACGGGTACTTTTCCGTCTACAGCTTCCATGGGCGAGGGAGTAACTGTAAAGTTGTCAGCAGTGAGTTCTCCCATCTTGCTGCATGAAGCAAGCGCCAACGTTCCTGCCAGTGCTAAGAATAAAAATTTAGTTTGCATTATTATGAATGTGTTTTTTGTTTCAAGTTTCAAATGGGGCTATGTGTAGCCTAACTCTTGCAAAGTTAAGCATTAAAAACATTGCTGAGGCTTTTGGCGTTCACAAAGTATGTTAATACTAAATATATACATTTGATATGCAAAAAGTTGTCTGATGCAACTTATTTTTCGGCAAAGCGTTTACACCATTTTCCACCCACCATGCAGTAGATGCCGAGTGCTACAAAGGGGATGCTCAATAGCTGTCCTTGGTTAAGTCCTATGAGTTGTTGCATGTGGAGTTCCCAAGGTTCTTGCACTTCTTTTAAGAATTCCACAATAAAGCGGAACACAAAGATGGTGGTAAGACAATAGCCAAAGAAAAAGCCTGTGCCTATGCGATTTTTAAATTTGGCGTAAAGCCCCAATCCTATTACAAAGAATACAAAGTAGGCTATAGCCTCGTAAAGTTGTGCTGGATAGCGCGGTTGGGTTTCATGAAGATGCACAAACACAAAGCCCATGTCGCTGCCTGTGAATTTGCCCACTATTTCAGAGTTCATGAGGTTTCCCAAACGAATAAAGCATGCACAAATGGGGGTAGCTACGGCTATATTATCGAGTACGCGCATAATATTTACCCTCGTGCGCTTTACGTAGAGCCAAAGGGCTATCATTAGTCCTAAGGTTCCACCATGCGATGCCAATCCTGCATAGCCCGTAAACTTCCATGATCCATCTGCCATTTTATGTATAGGTAGTACCATTTCGAGCGGATGGCTTAAAAAGTAGCCTGGCTCATAGAGCAAGCAATGTCCTAAGCGTGCACCCGCCAATATGCCTATAAAACAATAGAGAAAGAGCGGGTCGAACTTCTCTTGTGGAATTTGTTGTTGCTTATAGAGCTTATACACCACCATGTAGGCGAATGCCAAACCGATGCACCAACACAATGAGTACCAACGCACATCAAGCGAACCTACTGAAAAGGCGATAATTGAAGGATTCCAAATGGTCATGGAAAAGTGGTTTTATGGTTTATGAGAATTTTAAGAGTTAAGAGCTGCTTCATGTATTTTCAAAAGCATACTCTTAACTCCTAAATATTTAGACATTGAATCTAAAGTGCATGATATCGCCGTCTTCAACGATATATTCTTTGCCTTCAACGTGCAGCAGACCTGCATCGCGTACAGCACTTTCAGAGCCTAAGCGGATGTAGTCGGCATACTTAATCACTTCGGCACGGATAAAGCCCTTTTCAAAGTCGGTGTGGATAACACCTGCACACTGAGGAGCCTTCCATCCCTTGTGGAATGTCCAAGCCTTTACTTCCATTTCGCCAGCAGTGATAAAGGTTTGCAGGTTGAGCATGTGGTAGGCTGCTTTAATCAAGCGATTGCAACCACTCTCTTCCAAACCTACGTCTTGCAAGAACATTTGGCGTTCTTCGTAAGTTTCGAGTTCGGCAATGTCTGCTTCAGTTTGTGCTGCAAGTACCAAAACTTCAGCACCTTCTTCCTTTACAGCCTCGCGTACCGCCTCTACGTAGGCATTGCCTGTAGCTGCTGAAGCTTCGTCAACGTTGCACACATAAAGCACTGGTTTTGAGGTGAGCAAAAAGAGATTCTTGGCTGCCTTTTGTTCATCGAGCGAGTCAAATTCTACACTACGTGCGCTCTTACCCTCTTCGAGAGCTGCTTTAAATGCCAACAGAACCTCGTATTCTAACTTAGCATTCTTGTCGCCGCCTACTTTGGCTATCTTTTCTACGCGCTTAATGCGGTTCTCAACGGTTTCAAGGTCTTTAAGTTGAAGTTCGGTGTCAATAATTTCTTTGTCGCGTACGGGGTCAACGCTACCATCAACATGTACTACGTTACCATCGTCGAAGCAGCGTAATACGTGGATAATGGCATCTGTTTCGCGGATATTACCCAAAAATTGATTGCCAAGACCTTCGCCTTTTGATGCGCCTTTCACCAAACCAGCAATGTCAACAATCTCGACTGTGGTAGGCACAATGCGTCCAGGGTGAACAATCTCAGCCAATTTGGTTAAGCGTTCATCGGGTACGGTAATTACGCCTACATTGGGTTCAATGGTGCAGAAGGGGAAGTTGGCAGACTGTGCCTTGGCATTACTTAGGCAGTTGAAAAGGGTGGACTTACCCACGTTAGGAAGTCCCACAATGCCGCATTGTAAACTCATATCTTGTTATGTTGTATTATTTTTTAGTTTTCAATGGGCAAAGTTACTATTTTATTTGCGAAATGCCACTTATGTGCGCGTTTATGTTGTGTATATTACCGAAGTATAGTGTGTGCATGGCATAAAGGATTGGTCTTGTGGATTAAAAACAGACTATGTTTTATTAAAAAAAAAGTTTCGGATTTAGCAAAGACAAGCTAAATCCGAAACCTTTAAACTATTTAAGCAACGGGTGCTTCGGGATTGTTGTTATTATTTTTCCCCTTGTAGGGACGACGGCGATGGTTGTTGCGCTTTTTATTAGGATTTTGCTGTTTGGCATCACCTTGTTGCGCATGCTCACCCTCTTTTGTTGCAATGTTCTGCTTAGACGCATAACTTAGGGACTTAGCAGACTTGGTATTGCCCTTAGATGCTTTAGCATTATGCTGAGAAGTCTGTTCGTTGGGCTTGGGGGACTTATTCCCCTTATTGCCTTTGCCCTCTTTGTCAGCTTGTGCGTTGTCATGAGTAGGACGACGACGGCGGTGCTTCTTCTTATTAGATGGAACGTTGCCGTTTCCTTTTTGTTGGGCATGAGACGCTTCTGAAGCATCCGAAATACTTTCTGAATTCTCTGCCAATAGGTCGTCATCTGTGTCAAGGCTTGCAGCATCATCGTGCATATATCCCATGTTGTCATCATTGTCGCTGCCAAAAACAATAGCATCGAATGATATGGGTGGGAGGGTGCTTACAACCTTAGTTTCGGTTGTGACCTCGTTAGTTGTGTCGGTTGTGGTTTCTTTCGCAGCTGTAGGCTTTATATCTTCTGCCTCAATGGAAACTTTTTCTGCTGCATCAACAACTTCGTCAACTGCTTCGGTCTGAACATCTTCTTTCTTGTTGGGAATTTCATCGATGGTAGGAATATCTTCTTTAATGATGAAATCTGTTGCAACTTCGGTAGGGATGTTGTTGGTCGTTTCCTTTGTTTCGGCTGCATGTTCGCCCAAGCTTTCGACTAATGCAGCAAGCGGAGAGAGATTTTCTACAACTTTTTCAAGTTTTTCTTCGCTTGTTGTAGCTTCTTCAATTACTTCTTCGGGTTCTTCCTCAGTAGCAATTGTTTCTTCAATTACTTGCTCAGGTTCTTCCTCAACAGCAATTGTTTCTTCAATCACCTGTTCGGGCTCTTCCTCAGTAGCAATTGTTTCTTCAATTACTTGCTTAGGTTCTTCCTCAGTAGCAATTGTTTCTTCAATTACTTGCTTAGGTTCTTCCTCAACAGCAATTGTTTCTTCAATTACTTGCTTAGGTTCTTCTTCAACAGCAATTGTTTCTTCAATTACTTGCTTAGGTTCTTCCTCAACAGCAATTGTTTCTTCAATTACTTGCTTAGGTTCTTCTTCAACAGCAATTGTTTCTTCAATTACTTGCTCAGGCTCTTCCTCAACAGCAATTGTTTCTTCAACAACTCTCTCAGGGGCTTTTTCTGTAACAACAGCCTCTTCTACAATGGGCTTAGCAACTTCTTCTGCTAATTCCATACCTGTTTCGGGTATATCTTCTGTCGCAACGATAGTCTCTACGATAGAAGTTTCGGCAGTCTTTTGGGCTTTAGCAGCAGTTTTATCAGCTGCTTGTTGAGCTTCAATCTGTTTGCGTTTACGCTCAGCCTTGGCACGTTGACGTTCAACTTCAGCCAATCGTTCTGCTTCGCGACGTTCAGCTTTCTCTTCAGGAGTAGATACCCCTTTCTTTACACCTTTCACAGCATCGCCCACGGTTTTAGCACCTCGGTTACGTGCACGTTTTTTGCGAAGTTTCTCGTCAGCAGCACGTAATTCATCCTCTTCAGGAGGTGCTGGCAAACCTTTTTCCTCATAATACTCAGCAGAGAGTTGAGGCTCTTCGGGGGGAGTGTCAATAACTTCAAAGGTTGCTGTTTCATCGTAAGCCGTGTCATAGGCTGCATCTGATGCCGACTGTGGAGCTTGCTTTCTGTCTTCAAGCACGGGCGCATCAGCTTCATTTTTAGCTGCCTTAGTTTTTTTACCCTTAGAGATTGAATTTTCAATCTCATCTATTTTGGGCAAAGCAAACGATTCTTCAGCCTCCATTGCCGTACGTTTTTCCTTTGCGCGGAAAATGTTGTCGTAAGTTTTGGGTTCACGACGCATGCGGGTGAGAGCTTCCTTCGAAGCCTCTTGCTGGCTTTCCTTTTTAGAGCGACCATTGCCACGTGCCAAGGTAATGCCTTCCATCACAATGATGGTTTTAAAGCCTTTGTTGTCGTCAGCCGAATCTTTAAACGAGATGTTGATGCGGTTCTTTTGGCTCCATTCCAAGAGTTTGCTTTTGAAGTTTACCTCTTTCTGTGCCACATTTTCCAAGTCAACGTATCTACCTATCACACGGTTTGAGATAAACCAATGGCAATGTTTGTAGCCGCGGTCCAAATAGATGGCTCCCATTAGTGCCTCGAAAGCATTTCCGCCAATGTTGGTATGTGCCATGCGCGTGCCTTGTGCTGCTAAGATGAGTTTTTCGAGTCCCATGTCAGCTGCCAAATGGTTCAAAGCTTCGCGTTGAACAATCTTTGAGCGGGTTGAGGTGAGAAAACCTTCGCGTTTGTTGGGGAAGTGACGGAACAAGATGTCGCTTACTACGCTTTCGAGTACAGCGTCACCTAAATATTCCAATCGTTCGTTATTAAGGGGCTTCGATGTATTTTCCGTGCGTGGTTTACGACGCTCTTTTGCCCCGCCTTTACGGTCTTTACCACTAACCTTTGCATCGTTGTCGCGGTGATAACTCAGCGATTTGTGCGAAAAAGCAATGCGGTAAATATCGAGGTTGTGCGGATAGAAGCCCAAAATGTCGTATAAGGCCGAAAGAAACTCCTTATTTTTACGGAAAGGGAGTTTCATTCGGTCAAACAAGTTGAGTATCATAGTTTTGAATTGCAATGATGGCAAATGCTTTGGCTTTTTTATAAAAAATAATGTTCTAAAAAAGCTTAGGGTATGAATGCGCAATGCACGAATGTGCTGATGAACGCCTACCTATTATACCTATTATATATATAAGAGGTGTTCATCTGCACATTCGCACATCAGTACATTTGCGCATAAAGCACTTTACATTTGCACATCCGTAAGGAGAAATTAGTCCTTGTACTTCTTCAAGATGCAGCAAGCGTTGTGACCGCCAAAGCCGAAGGTGTTGCTCAAAGCAGCACGAACGGGGCGTTCTTGAGCCTTGTTGAATGTAAAGTTGAGGTTGTAGTCGATATTCTCGTCCTGGTCATCGTCTTCGTGGTTGATGGTAGGAGGCACAATGTCGTTCTGCACTGAGAGACAGCAGATAAGTGCTTCAACCGCACCAGCAGCACCCAAAAGGTGACCTGTCATACTCTTAGTTGAAGAGATGTTGAGCTCGTAAGCGTGATCGCCAAAGAGTTTGGTGATTGCCTTAACCTCAGAGATATCGCCTACGGGAGTTGAAGTACCATGTACGTTGATGTAGTCAATGTCTTCGGGCTGCATTTCAGCATCTTCAAGGGCAGCCTTCATTACGAGGTTAGCACCAAGACCTTCAGGGTGAGAAGCAGTGATGTGGTGAGCATCAGCCGACATACCTACACCTGCAACTTCGCAATAAATCTTAGCACCACGTGCCTTAGCGTGTTCCAATTCCTCAAGAATAAGGATACCAGCACCTTCGCCCATGATAAAGCCATCGCGACTCTTGCTGAAAGGACGTGAAGCATGAGTAGGATCGTCGTTACGAGTTGAGAGAGCGTGCATAGCATTGAAACCACCTACACCACAAGGCCAGATAGCAGCTTCAGCACCACCTGTAACCATAGCGTCAGCCTTACCCAAACGGATAAGGTTAAATGCGTCAGCCAAAGCGTTGGTTGAAGAGGCACAAGCTGAAGTTGTGGTATAGTTAGGACCATGGAAACCATATTGGATAGAAATCTGTCCTGATGCAATGTCGGCAATCATTTTGGGGATGAAGAAGGGATTGAACTTAGGACCATTCTCCTTGTTCATAGCATAGTAGCCAGCTTCTTCTTCGAAAGTGTGAATACCACCGATACCAACACCAAGCACAACACCGATACGGTTTTTGTCAATAGTTTCGAGGTCCCAACCGCAGTCCTTAATAGCCTCCATAGCGGCAACAAGGGCATACTGTTCGTAGAGGTCCATCTTACGAGCCTCTTTACGGTCGATAAAGTCGGTAGCTTTAAAGTTCTTAACTTCGCAAGCAAACTGAGTTTTAAACTTTGAAGCGTCGAAGTGAGTGATAGGGCCAGCACCGCTAACACCGTTCTTGATGTTTTCCCAAGTTTCGGGCACTGTGTTACCAACGGGAGTAAGGGCACCAAGGCCAGTTACAACAACTCTTTTGAGTTCCATAAAAATAAGTTTTTGTTATTATAAAGGTGTGGTGTCCTCGTGTACACTGCAATGCTTACAGTCTGTGTGTAACATGTTTTTCCTCAAATGTCTATCCGTGTATGGGCATAACATTTAGTAGATTAATACGCGCGGGATGCGATGCTATATTATAATATATTAGATGCTAATATTCAAGTTAGAGAGGCAATCCTGTATATTATACTATGCTCTTGTCCATCCACTGTCGTTTCAGGCTGCTTACTAATCTACTAACAGACTTATGTGGGTCTTTTTCGCCCGTCACATTTTATGACATGAAGATACCTTGCACACGTTTGAGCGTGCAGTACAATCGGTTTGAAACCAACCTTTAAATGATGAATGAGTGTGGAGTAAAAGTTTACTTGTAGAACGTGAAAGTCCAACAAAAACAATTAACGTTTAACGTGCAGCATCCTTGCCTCACACCCTTTTCAGGAAGCGACGCAGATGCGATACGCGTTAAACGTTAAATGCGTTGTGTGAGTTATCGTCAGCTTGACAAGCTTTGATTACTTGTTGACGTTCTCTTCGATGTAAGCGATAGCGTCACCTACGGTAGAGATCTTCTCTGACTTGTCATCAGGAATAGTGATACCGAATTCCTTCTCAAACTCCATGATGAGTTCTACGGTGTCGAGAGAATCGGCGCCAAGGTCGTTAGCGAAGCTTGCTTCGTTCTTAACTTCAGATTCGTCAACGCTGAGCTTGTCAACGATGATAGCCTTTACTTTTGCTTCAATATCAGACATAGTTTCTTATTTTGAATTTAATGAAAATGTGTACTTTTGTTTGTTTCGTGTGCAAAAGTAATGCTTATTCCTAATACTCGCAAACTTTTACGGCAAAAAGATGATATTTGCTGCACATTTTTCTTTAAAATGTGCGAGAATCTTGTATTATTCTTGCAAATCAAGTGTTTTGCACACATTTTATTCCACTGAACTTGCTATTTCTACTTACCACTCGTTCCTTTCAATTACTGCTCCATTCTCAACGTGCCAAATGCGTCGGTTGGGGATGTGCGGAAAGAGTTGCTCGTCATGGCTCACCACCACAATAGCGCGTTTCTTACTTTGTTGTTCCAACATGTGATAGAGTTCTGTGCGCGATTGCTCATCAAGATGCGTTTCGGGTTCATCAAGCAAAAGCAGTTCAGGTTCCGACACTAAGGCGCGTGATAGAAGCGTGCGTTGCCATTGTCCACCACTAAGCTCAGCAATGGGACGTTGTGCCAAGTCATCAAGATGAAAGCTGCGTAAGGTGTCCTTCACGCGTTGTCGGTGTGCTTTTGTAAACTTTTGCCAGAGTTTCTTGCGGCATGCCATGCCTGATAATACAATGTCTGACACTGTTATCGGAAATTGTCGGTCGATGTGGCGGTATTGTGGTAAATAGCCTATTACAACTCCAGGCTTGCGCACAATGTTGCCACAAGTGGGTTTAAGTAGTCCTGCTACAAGGCGCAACAAGGTAGTTTTTCCTCCACCATTGGGTCCAGTGAGCACCACAAAATCGTTGGCATGTAGCACTTGGTTGATGTGACAAAGCACATGCCTCTCACCATAGCTCAAACAAACATTGTTGATTTTCAGAATTTCTTGCTCTGCCATATTCTTTTCAGTCAGATTTTTTAGAACTATTAGCCATTCATTAGAGTCACCCTAATGCCCAGCTATTCAGTACTTTAACTTCTTCGTTCCCTTCATTTGTTGGGCAATGCTAAGCATTTGTGCAGGTACGTTATAGTCAAGAGGGTTAATGCTTACAATGCGTGCGCCAATTTCTTGTGCAATGCGTTGTGCAGCCTTTCCACTATGTTCTTTCGACACGAAAACGGTGCTAACCTCCTCAGTGCGACACATATTGATGAGTTGTTGCATGTAAGCAGCCGAAGGTTCCTTGCCATCATGTTCCACAGCCAATTGTTTTAAGCCATATTGGCGTGCCATGTAGCCCAATGCAGGATGATATATAAGGAAGGCACGCGAGGGTAACTGTTGCAAGTTTTGTCGGAGTTGCACATCAAGCTTGTCCATTTGTTTTAAAAAGTGGTTCAGACGTTGTTGATAGTATGCCTTGTTTGCAGCGTCTGTTTGACACAGAGCCTGGCATGTATTTTCTGCCATACGACACAAACTTTGTGTAGACATCCACACATGAGGGTCGATACTACTATCAGGACCATCTGCATGATGGTGATGGGTGTCAATAATTGGCGTAATGCCTTGCGCCAAATCTATCATGCGGGTATGTGGAGCCGTTTGCACCATTTGGGGCAAGCGAGTCTGTTCAAATCCCAGCGTACCTACTCTGAAAAGCAGTTCGCTTTTACCCAATTCCATCATTTGTCGGGGCGTAGGTTCATAAGTTTCAGGACTTGCTCCTTGTGGCATTAGCACGGCTACGCGATATTTGTCACCAGCCACAGCCTCTACCACATAACGTAAAGGTTCTATGCTTACGGTCAGCACAGGACGGTCGTCTTGTTGACGATGGTTACAGCCTATGCAAACACATAGCACAAAGAGGGTACAGAACCATCCAATAACAGGTTGTATAAAGAATTTGTGCATAAGTCAGATAAGTAGTTTTTGTTGGGAGAGAAGGGAAAGCGAGGCCTGCACATCTTAGAAGTCGTCTAAACTTTTCTGACGAAGATTAGTTTTAAACTTTTATCTCTTCTAAATTCAATCTTTACCTTTCTTTTTGACCGATTTTTGACCTTTCATCGGTCGTGTAGCTCGCTACACTCCCTCTTCAATGCCCCAAATCGCTTCAAAAATAAAGGTAAATCTTGAACTTCATAAAAGTTTAGACGACTTCTTAGTGTGTTTACCTACACTATATTATATGCCTGCAATAATAGCCAATAGCGCACAAACTTGCCAATAGCCACGTTAATCATTGCATAGAACATCTTGACGCGCAGAAAGCCCATAGCCACAGTAATGACACTGCCAATGATAGGTAACCAAGCCAATAACCCAGCCCATACACCATAGTGTCGCACCCATCGTTTACCACGTTCAAGTTTTTCGGGTGACACTTTCGTCCAACGTGCAATCCATTCTTCGCGTCCTAATGACCCTACACCATAGTTAAAGAGCGAGCCTAATGTGTTGCCCGCAGTTCCCCACAATAAAATCTCATTGGGATTAGCACCCGCAGCCAATAGCGCTAACATCACAGCCTCAGAGCTAAAAGGGAAAAAACTTCCTGCTAAGAAAGCGGCACAAAACATGCCTACGCCACCGTGTTCTGCTAAAAGAGAGATGAAAGCATCCATGTGTTGTTTAGTTGGTAAGTAGGTATTCAAAATTATCTTATAAAATCAAAGTCGGAATGAACACCCACTCATAAGTAAGGACAGTTTGACGAAGTTTGTAATTCCCCCTAAAATCAGAAGAAAAAGTTGTATACGCCCAATGCCACAATAATCCAAAACGAAATGTAGAACCAAAGGTCAAAGAAGCGACCGCGACCTAAGGCATAATAATGGGCAATAATTAGCGATGAATTGGCAATGAATAAGCGCATTTGCACATCATAATGTTGTGGAAATACAAATACGCCCGCAGCTAATACCACTTCGAACGAAGCCATGACATACGACAGCATGCGTGTACGAATTTTATCGTCGTATGTTGTACGAAACAAATGTATAAAAGCCAATAAGGCAAAAAACATCATCACGCTCACGCTTACCCATTGGTGCACATTCCATGTGTCAGCACTGAGCCAATGAGGGTGTAGCCAATCATTAAGATAGAGGAAAGCTGTGTCTAACTGGTTGTTCCAAATGTTCCAAGCAGCATAAATCCAATAAGGTGTTGCCAATCCTAATAAGCCTGCCATGAAGCTGCGCCAAGTAAAGTTGCGCAACTGAAACATCATGCAAAAATAGATAACGGGCACCAAAGCCAATAGGGGAGGGTATATCATGCTACCTATACCTATAAATAAAAAGGCATGAAACACGTAGCCTTCGGGTCGTACCTTTTGGTAAGAGGCAAAGAGCATAAAATAGTTTAGCAATAGACACACCACTGTGAGTTGTCCCACATGCCACGCATGTAGCATGGGATGTGCCAACATAAGTATCAAGAAGGTCACACTCATGAGTCGTGAGCGCACACGCAACAAAGCGTTGCGGTTGTTAAGCTCCATAATGAGATATGCCGACACACATGTTAGGGCAAACCCCAACCATTGCATACCATCGGTCATTGCCGGTAGCATCCACACAACGAGTGCAATTAGTGCCGTGATGGGCAGTGTAAAACTGCTTGTAACGATGTTATTACGTTTGCTTTGCAAAATAAAATAGCGTACTTTAAAAACATGATAAGTTTAGAAGTCTGTGAATTCTTGGGCGAAACTTGGTTCTGCGTTTTGATAACGTATTTTCAAAAACTCATAGACTCCTAAACTTTTTATGGGGTGTTAAGCAGATGCTTTTTAAAGATCCTTGCCAATATCGGTGCGGAAGTATTTCTTTTCATATTGAATTTGGCGAGCACCTTCCATCGACTTAGCCAAAGCTTCGGCTTTGTCCTTGCCATACGAGCTAACGGCAATCACACGTCCACCCGCTGTAACCAGTTTTCCCTCCTTAAGGGCAGTACCAGCATGGAACACTACACTGCCTTCAATGTCGGCACCTGTGATTTCGTAGCCTTTGTCATAAGCCTGTGGATAACCACCCGATACGCACATTACGCAAACTGCAGCACGTTCGTCAAATTCCACCTTGCGTTCATCCAAGTTACCTTCTGCCACACCCTTAAACAAGTCAACAATGTCGCTCTTCAAGCGGAGCATCACAGTTTCGGTTTCGGGGTCACCCATGCGGCAGTTATATTCAATCACCTTGGGTTGACCATCGCAGTTAATCAAGCCAAAGAAGATAAAGCCTTTATAGTCAATGTCCTCGGCAGCTAAACCTTCAACTGTAGGACGGATAATCTCGTCTTCCACCTTCTGCATCCAAGCTTTGTCAGCAAACGGAACGGGTGAAACCGAACCCATACCACCTGTGTTGAGACCTGTGTCTCCTTCGCCAATACGTTTATAGTCTTTAGCTTCGGGCAGAATTTGGTAATGCTTACCATCGGTAATAACAAATACAGAGCATTCAATGCCCGAGAGAAATTCTTCAATCACAACACGACTTGAAGCGTTACCAAACATACCGCCCAACATGTCGCGCAATTCTTTTTTAGCCTCTTCAAGTGTAGGTACAATCAGCACACCTTTACCTGCGCACAAACCATCAGCTTTAAGCACATAGGGAGCCTGCAGTGTTTCGAGGAAACGGCAACCCTCTTCAACTTGTGTGCCATCAAAAGTTTCGTAGGCAGCCGTAGGGATGTTGTGACGTTTCATGAAACTCTTGGCAAAGTCTTTTGAACCTTCAAGCACAGCGCCAGCCTTCGACGGACCGATAACGGGAACCTGAGCAACATCAGCGCGTTGCTTAAAATAGTCGTAGATGCCTTTCACCAATGGATCTTCAGGACCAACAACAACCATGTCGATGCCATTAGCTACCACAAAGTTTGCTACACCGTCAAAGTCGTCAGCTTTAAGGGCTACGTTTTCGCCCACATTTGCTGTACCTGCATTACCTGGTGCGATGAAAAGTTTTTCTACCTGTGCGCTTTGCGCAATTTTCCAAGCCAGTGCGTGCTCGCGGCCACCACTGCCTAAAAGTAAGAGTTTCATAAGCGTTTCGATATAATTTGCTGCAAATTTACACCTTGAAGCGTGAAGGGCAAAGCGAATTGGCAAGTTTTTGTAGCAAGTACTTGTTTATCGCCAACTAAGGAAACGAAATGCAGCCAACTGAGGAAACAAAACACAGCCAACTGAGGAAACAAAACACAGCCAACTGAGGAAACGAAATACAGCCAACTGAGGAAACGAAACACAGCCAACTAAGGAAACGAAACACTGCCAACTGAGGAAATGTAAAAAAAAAGTATATTTGCGCCTGAAAATCAAATATATTAAGTATGGAGTATAAACATCGAATTGCAGATCAGATGCTTGCAAAAAAATTGGCGAGCAAGGGAGCTATTTTGATAGAAGGTCCTAAATGGTGCGGAAAGACAACTACTGCAGAACAGCAAGCAAAAAGTATCTTGTATATGGATAATCCTACTTCGTTAGAAACTAATTTACAGATGGCTGAAATAGATGCTTCTGTTTTATAAAAAATTTCTTTACAAAAGAATATTTTACGCAGGTAACTCATTGAGCGTTTAAGAGATAACTACAGATGAGAATTCTGTAAACAATAAGGAACAAGAACCATCCAAGCACAGTGTTTAAGAGATAACTACAGATGAGAATTCTGTAAACAATAAGGAACAAGAACCATCCAAGCACAGTGTTTAAGAGATAACTACAGATGAGAATTCTGTAAACCCTAAATTTGTTGACAAAGGGAAAGAATTGTAGCTTGAAAATTGCGCTAACATTTCTTCAACAATGACACATTGTTCTTCTACTTCTCATTGAAAAAACACGGAAAAACCCTTCAAAAATATGTTTTTAAACATAAAGTGTAAACTAAATTGAAAATTTTAGGAATTTTATTTGTCTGTTTGAAAAGTCTACTTTAATTTTGCGCCGTTTTCAATCTAATCTTTCTAACAAAAGTCTAATATACTTATTAGCGTATGAAACCTAATACATCCGTCGGATGCACATACACTCCGATATGGTTTAAGCGTTTGAAAAACGTTTTACCGCTTACTTTGGGTTTGTTGATTGGCACAGCCAACGCAAATGCTGCTTATGTAGCCCCAACAACAAGCGAAACAACATCTATCAACCAGACAAAAGGCACAGTGACCGGTAAGATTACCGATAACACAGGCGAAGGTCTTGTGGGGGTAACTATCGTGGTAAAAGGCACAAAGGTGCGCACCACCACTGATGCAAATGGTAAGTATACGATTAAAGCTAACGCCGGCCAAACGTTGGTTTATTCTTATATTGGCTACAAACGTGTTGAGAAGAAAGTCACAAGTACTTTGATGAACGTAGAACTCGAAAGTGCCGACAATACCCTTAATGAAGCTGTGGTTATTGGTTACGGTACTGTTCGTAAAGCCGACTTGGCTGGTTCGGTAGCTGTGATGGACAATAAGCAATTTAAAGACCAACCTATCACTCAGGTAAGCGATGCTTTGCAAGGTCGTGTAGCAGGTGTGCAAGTGTTGAGCGATGGTAGTCCTGGTGGTGACATCAAGATTCGTGTGCGTGGTTCAAGTTCTATTAACAAGAGTAACGAACCCCTCTATGTTGTAGATGGTATCGTACGCGAAAGTGGACTCGAAGGCATCAACCCCGAGGATATTCAGAGTTTGCAAGTATTGAAGGACGCTTCTTCAACTGCCATCTATGGTGCACGTGGTGCAAATGGTGTTGTATTGGTGCAGACCAAAACGGGTAAGGCAGGACAAACCCAAGTGGTGTTTGATGCCTCAGTGGGTGTGAGCAACGCTTACCACATTCCCGAAAAGTTGGGTACTACAGAATATGCACAAGCTTTGGTAGACAATGGTTTGGCAACAAGTTCAGCTATGGCTGATTACCTCAATGGTACGAATGCGGGTATCGATTGGATGGACAAACTTTTGCAAACGGGTATTACTCAAAACTATAAGTTAGCAATTTCTAAGGGTAGTGAAGATACGCAGTTCTACGTGTCGGGTAACTACATGGACCACAAGGGTGTGATTTACAACACCGAGTTCAAGCGTTACGCAGTAAAGGCTAACGTACATTCAAAACTCTACAAATGGCTCGAACTGACTGCTGATGTAAACTTGTCGCGTGGTCAGGGCAAGGGTGCTGGTTTCCATCAGAACCAAGACAACCCCATTTGGAATGGCTTGAACTTCTCACCCACCATGAACATGCTTGATGTAAATGGTAATTACTCACGCGACCCCTATAATGTCGTTTCACAGGCAAACCCCTATGGTTCGCTCAAGGAGAACGACAACGACCGTATGCGTGATGTAGTTACAGGTCACATCGACTTGAAGTTTAACATCGTTGATGGACTTACATTTACTACAACCAATGGTGTAGACTATAAAGACTCAAAGAGCTATAGCTTCGTAACAGGTAAGGTCAATCCGCAAGGACAGAGCAGTGCATCAAATGCTGACACTTATCAGATGTTGTTGCAGACTACTAACAACCTTACTTATAACCACAATTGGAATGGTCATGGCTTGACAGCAACTGGCGTATGGGAAGCTACCAGCTACGAACGTCGCTACATGATGTTGAAGGGTACGAGCCTTACCAATGAGAGTGTTGGTTATTGGAACATTGACAATGCCAAGTCTAAGACCGTTTCGAATAGCTATCAAAAGTGGGGCTTGCTCTCAGCTGTTGCCCGTGTAATGTATAATTACAAGGATAAGTACATGCTCACAGGTACATTCCGTGCCGATGGTTCAAGCCGCTTCCAAAACAAGAAGTGGGGTTACTTCCCCTCAGTGGCTGGTGCATGGACCATTAGCCAGGAAGAGTTCATGAAGAACGTGAAGCCTGTTAGCAACTTAAAACTCCGTGCCAGCTACGGTATCATTGGTAACCAAGATGTTGATCCTTATTCAACCATGGTTATGCTTTCGGCCACCTCATTCGACTTTGGTACCAACAACATGTACACAGGTTACTGGCCCCATGGTGTAGAAACTCCCGACCTTACTTGGGAAAAGGTACATCAGTTTGACTTAGGTGTTGACCTCGGTTTGTTTGAAAATCGTTTGTCTTTAGGCTTCGACTACTATTATAAGAAGACCAAGGATGCCTTGCTCCGCGAAACATCGAGCGATATCATCGGTGGTATGACTTATTGGGTAAATGCTGGTGAAGTTGAAAACACTGGTTTCGACCTTAGCCTCACAGGTCGTATCATCCAGACACGCGATTTGCAATGGTCTACTACATTTAGCTTCTCACACAACAAGAACAAGGTTGTGAAGCTCAACAAGAGCATCGATGGTGCTTCGCCTGCTTCTGGTACCGTTGATCCTTGTACCGTCATTATGCAAGGTGAGGCAATCGGAACCTTCTATGGTTACAAGTGGGCTGGCTTAGAGCAGAATGCTGAAGGTAAGTGGATTGATATGTACTATGACAAGGACGGCAATAAGACAGCTACTCCCAGTGGCGACGATCGTCAGTTATTGGGCAATGCAAGTCCTAAGTTGACAGTAGGTTGGAACAACTCCATCTCTTACAAGAATTGGGATTTCAACTTCTTCTTCAACTCAGCCTTTGGTGGCAAGCGTTTGAACTTAGTGCGTTACACTATGAACTCAACTCCAGGTGCTTCGAAGTTTATTACCGATAAGGACTACTTCAATAATGTGGGTAAGGATATGCCTACATTGGGTGCAGGTTCAAAGGCTTATGGTAATAGCGATAAGTGGATTGAGAATGCTACTTACGTTCGTCTCGAAAACCTCAGTGTGGCATACACATTGCCTAAGAGCATGACTAAGTTTGCTGACCTTCGCATTAGCGTTTCAGGTCAAAACCTCTTCACCATCACTAAGTACAAGGGTATCGATCCTGCTGGTAACTCATTCCATGCACTAGGTGGTAATGCCAACACGGGTATTGATATGGGTACTTATCCTAACCCACGCACATTTACCTTTGGTGTGAGAGCTACATTCTAATCTTAATCCCCTTCAACACAAGTATTTTATCATGAAATCTAAAATATTTTTGGGCTGCATGCTTGCGGCAGGGCTCTTTTCTGCTTCATGTAGCGACTTCTTAACAGAAGACCCCAAAGGTCAGCTCGACCCCAAATCTTATTATAATAGTACCGATGCTGTGAATAGTGCTGTTTACGCACTTTACACCCAGGTTAACGTGTCGCAAATCTACACCAATATGCTCTATCCGCAGTGGCAAGGCGATGACATCACTGCCAACCCCGGATCGAACAAGCAAGCTTGCGCCGAAATGGATGGTTTCTCAGCATCAAACAACAATAAGGGTGTTCGCGAAGCTTGGGAAAAAAATTATAAAATCATTGAGGCTGCCAATAATATTATCAACAACATTCAGGTTGACGAAACATCAACCTATGTTGATGCTGCGAAAGTAGCTGTAGGTCAGGCACACTTCTGGCGTGCATTTGCTTACTACTATTTGGTACGTCTTTATGGTCCGTTACCCATTGTCGAACAGAATGCAGTTCTGTCGAATGGTGCCACTCCTCCTTCATCAATAGCTGATGTTTATGATTATATCGTAAAAGAAATGGAGGCTGCTATTGACGTATTGCCCACAAGCTATACAAGTGAGCCTGCTCATCACAATGGCATTGATGCTTTTGTAACTAAGCAAGCTGCTCAGTCAGCACTTACGGCTGTATATATGTCGATGGCAGGCTATCCGCTCAACAAGACAGCGTATTATGGCGAAGCAGCCAAACTTGCTAAGGAGGTTATCGACAACAATAGCGAGTATGGTTTCTATCTTGACAACGATTGGAGCCATGTATACTCAATGGGACATAATTACAACAAAGAAACCATTCTTGGTATTGACTACAGTCCGCTGCCTTGGTGGAGCAATGACTCAGAGTTCACATCGTGCAATCGTTTTGAGAGCCTTGGCGATGGTGGCTGGGGTGATGCTTGGGGCGAAATCGCCTTCTGGAAGCGTTTCCCCGAGGGTAAGCGTAAAAAGGCAACTTATGCTGAGAAGATTACCTTCCAAGATAAGGACTCTTATACCATCATTAAAACTGTTGATTGGTGGGCACTTAATGCAGATGGTTCAAAGGTAGTTTCTGAATATCACCCTATGTTCTGTAACTTCACAGTGAATGCAGATGCACAGGGCAATGCCATTGCTGCTCCCTACGACTATACTAAACCCAACTGGAAGGGTATGGTAAATGACCATCGTCACCGCGTGATTCGTTATTCAGAACTCTTGCTTTGGTATGCAGAGAGTGCTGCTCGCAGTGGTGCTACCGACCTCTCGTTTGCTAAAGACTGCTTGAAGAAGGTGCGTGAGCGTGCTTGCGACGATCCTTATAACGTAACTTTGGGTGATGGCTCGGTAGTTAACATCGATGCCATGACTGCCGAACAGTTGGCTGAGGCTTGCTACATTGAGCACGGTTGGGAAGTTGCTGGCTACTGGGTAGCTATGGTAACACGTCGTTCAGACGAATTCCGTATGGACGAGTTGAAGAAGAACTTCGACTTCCGTGTAGCAAATGCCGACCAAGATATTGTAGATCCTGCTGATGGCAGAGTATACAAGGCTAAGGAAAGCGTAGATGTAGTAAAGTCTACCTGGCAGGGTGCCGAAAGCATTTACTTGCCTTATCCTGTTCTTGAAGTTGAAAAGAACCCGAACCTTCGCAACGTAGACCGTACAAAATAAAAATAGGTTGAACATAAAGTGCTTGATGTAATGCACTTATAAATAAAAAAGTAAAGGGTTGTGGATTATATTCCACATGCCCTTTACTTTTTGTGTTATATATAAATGGGGTGAGGCTGGTGCATGAACACCAACTTAAATTTAATCTTTCATTCCCGCTTGGTCTTGTATAAAATAGCGGGGGCGGCGTTTAACTTCCGTGTAAATTTTACCTACATATTCCCCTATAATGCCACAAGCTAACAGAATGGCACCGCCAATAAACCAAATGCTTACCAACTGCGAGGTCCAACCCTCAATGGCGCGACCTTCCACATACGACATAATACCATAAATAATGGCACAGAAGGAGATGAACATAAACAGTAAACCCAAGAAGGTGATGTATTGCAACGGACGAACTGAGAACGAAGTAATGCCATCGAATGCCAAACCCAACATGCGGCGCAAAGGATACTTAGACTCGCCAGCAAAACGTTCGGCACGATCATAGTAGACCATTGCCGTGTTGAAACCCAAAGACGCCACCATACCCCGTAAAAACAAGTTGCGCTCAGGATAGCTTATCAAAGCTTGCATGGCACGCTGACTCATCAGTCTGAAGTCGGCATGGTTATACACCACATTGCTGTCCATGCTGCGCATGATGCGATAAAAGCCTTGTGCCGTGGTGCGTTTAAACCAAGTGTCAGTGTGACGTTCGCGACGCACACCATACACCACATCAATCCCCTTCAGGTAATAGTCCACCATTTGTTCAATTACCTCCACATCGTCTTGCAAATCAGCATCAATGCTCACGGCAGCATCGCTATGTGTTGCAGCCCATTCCAGTCCAGCCCAAAGAGCTTGTTGATGTCCCACGTTGTGTGCCAACTTCAAGCCTTTTACGCAAGCCTTTTGTGCGGCATATTTCTCAATAAGTGTCCAAGTATGGTCGGCACTGCCGTCGTCTACATAGAGAATGCTGCCCGAACTGATTTTCTTTAGCTGAAGTAGGCGTTCTATTACAGCAGTCAATCGTTGGGTCGTTTCGGGTAACACGGCCTCCTCGTTATAACAAGGAACAATGATGGTAAAATTCATTTTTTCTTAAATACAAATCTAACTAATAAGAAGTTTATGGGCACAGCGATGCTGAGCACAGGCAGTGGGGCATATACTTTGGGTACACCAAGCCACAAAAACAAGTTGAGCAGCGCAATGTGTAACAAGTAGTTCACGGCATGTGCACCTCCCATACCCACCAATTTGCTCCATGATGGGGCAGCATGAAAGGTGAACCACGAAGTGAGATAAAAGTTTGCCACAAAACTCAATACATACGCCAAGGTATATGCCACATCCACCTGCATCCAACCTTGCATTAGCAAATAAAGTCCATAATGTAGCATGGTGGCAAATACACCCACTAAAACAAAGCGCATGGCTTCGCCTGTTATTTCGTGTTTCTTCATTTTTATCTTACGGTAGTGCTAAAGTGAGACTACATGTATATTATTCAAGTTCCGGATTTAGTCAAGTGCGCCCTGAAAGGGCAATAGCGCCTAGCCCAGGGCAAGCGAAGCGACACCCTGGGTCAAAGCACGTTCGTTAGTGACGCCCTGTAAGGGCAGAAGCCTTATTTTTATCCGATATAAAATGCTTTTGCCCTTACAGGGCGTCAATGCTATTAATCCGCGTAACCCAGGGTGTCGCTTCGCTTGCCCTGGGCTAGGCGCTTTTGGGCTTTCAGCCCGTGCATTATCGGCTGCACCTCAACAATTCAAGCAAGCTTGATTGTATTCGGTTTGCACGATAATTCAGCCCGTGCATTATCGGCTGCACCTCAACAATTCAAGCAAGCTTGATTGTAT
>ERZ1026874.492-NODE-492-length-24677-cov-53.814719_pt1 | contig 24677 bp, 23 predicted proteins | sample MGYA00380167_ERZ1026874 | MGnify/ENA primary metagenome ERZ1026874 (study PRJEB33269, sample SAMEA4719803) | human gut metagenome | biome: human-associated habitat; feature: organic feature; material: feces | place: Cameroon | collected 2013-10 ...
TGAACAAGCACGGTAAGGTACGTCGCGCTAAGTTGTACTACTTGCGTAAGCTCACAGGTAAGAAGGCTCGTATCGCTGAGAAGAAGACCATCGCTAAGAGCGCTGAGTAATTTTCTTAGTTACCTATTAAAAATTAGAATCAGAAAAAGGGCATCCGATCTCACGATTGGATGCCCTTTCTGCATTTCCTTATTCTCCGGCGCTGTAATTGGTCAGCCCGTCATCGATGCCGTGCAATGCGCCCTGCAGATCAGCCCAGCTCTGGAATCCGGCAAGCAATGCCAGACGGTTGAGTGTCTGCTGTGAAGGTTTCTCCTTTCCTTTCATTATCTCCCACACCTTGTGCAGCAACTTGTTGTTTCTATGCTTCTCTTCGTGCTGCAGGTGTTCCCTGCCTAGCTTCTTCTCCAAAGCTACAGCGAGGATTTTCAAATCATTTTTCATTGTGATTATCCTTCCTCAAATTCTCAATTCCTTTAATTTCTCAAATTTTCATTTTTCATTCTTAACTGCGGGCAAAAGTACACAATATTTTTGAAACGGAGTCATGTTTGGGAGATTATTTTTGAATTTCGCACGAAAAAAATGGTTTTCTCATATTTTTTTTGTAATTTTGCAACCAAATTCTAAATACATTTCTTAATTAAGATGAAAGAATTAGCACTTAAGTACGGATGCAATCCGAATCAGAAGCCTTCTCGCATCTATATGGATGACGGAAGGGAACTGCCTATCGAAGTTATCAACGGCCGTCCTGGCTACATCAACTTCCTGGATGCTTTCAACTCTTGGCAATTGGTCAAGGAACTGAAGGCAGCTACAGGAATGCCTGCTGCCGCTAGTTTCAAACATGTTTCTCCTGCTGGTGCTGCCATCGGCTTGCCACTGAGCGACACATTGAAGAAGATTTACTTCTGCGATGACGTAGATTTTGAACTTTCTCCTTTGGCTTGCGCTTATGTTCGTGCTCGTGGTGCAGACCGCATGTGCTCTTACGGTGACTTTGTTGCCCTGAGCGATGTATGCGATGAGGCTACAGCTCTCCTCATCAAGCGTGAGGTAAGCGATGGCGTGATTGCTCCAGGCTTTACCCCTGAGGCTATCAAGGTGTTGAAGGAGAAGCGCAAGGGTACCTACTGCGTCATCCAGATTGATCCTGACTACGTGCCAGCTCCTATCGAGCACAAGCAGGTATTCGGTGTTACCTTCGAGCAGGGACGCAACGAGGTGAAGCTCGATGATCCAGCTCTCTTCGAGGATATCCCTACCAAGAACAAGAACTTCACTGCAGAGGCTAAGCGCGACCTGATTATCTCGCTCATCACCCTGAAATATACTCAGAGTAACTCTGTATGCTACGTGAAGGATGGTCAGGCTATCGGTATCGGTGCCGGTCAGCAGAGCCGTATCCACTGTACCCGTCTGGCTGGTTCCAAGGCTGATGAGTGGTGGTTGCGCCAGTGTCCTAAGGTGATGAACCTGCCTTTCAAGGAGAAGATTCGCCGTGCCGACCGCGACAATACCATCAACGTCTATATCTCTGACGAGTGGGAGGATGTATTGCAGGATGGCGTATGGGAGCAGTTCTTCACAGAGAAGCCTGAGCCACTGACCCGCGAGGAGAAGAAGGCTTGGATTGCCCAGAACAAGGGTGTATCTGTAGGTAGCGATGCTTTCTTCCCATTCGGCGACAACATTGAGCGTGCTCACAAGAGTGGTGTAGAATACATAGCAGAAGCAGGCGGTAGCATCCGTGACGATAATGTTATCGATACATGCGACAAGTACGGCATCGCCATGGCGTTTACTCACGTTCGCCTCTTCCATCATTAATTTATATAATATAAAAGGTATATGAGCGATATTGACGATATTATCATGGGCGGTATGGTCTTCAAAGGCGGCGGCGGACCTAAGAAGGACGACGACGACAAGGTGAAGACCAAAGCCAAGAAGAAAAAGTATATTACGGGTGCTCACGGCAGCGGCTCTGCCCGTCAGAAGGCAAAGTATCGCCAACAGAGAGCCAACCGTAAATCGCAGAAGAAGAAGTAATTCTTTTCTCCAGAGAATAAAAAGTAAATCCCCATCGACAGGAGCAGTCCAGTCGATGGGGATTTTTTCGTATTTCAGACATCAGTCTTCATTGAGCCTGATGCCCTGCCAGGTGGAAACCAGGTCGCCCGATACGGCTATGGTTGGCGTCTGACTCTTCTCATTCACCACTACCGACTTCTGCGCCACATTCGTCTTCACATAGTCGAAGAGATCGCCATAGGTAACCTTGCCCTTACTCTCCTGCAGTTTCTTCAGGAGAAAATAGGTAAAGAGTCCGTGCTTCTTCTCCTTGTAGGGATAAGCCGTCTCGCTACCCTGGGCAGCCGTCATCACGAGCATGTTGCCCTTCGGAGCCTCAGCCTTCGCCTTGAGTGCCACGCCTCTGGCAGAAGCCAGCATACCCTCGCCTCGTTTGCTGCCACTGAAGCAGGCATCCATCAGCACCGTTACGCAGGCTGCGTTCAGACCGTTGAGTTCAGCATACAGCCTGCTCATACTGTAACCCGTTGCCAGAATATTGCTCTTGCCATCTACGGGCAGGAGATAGGAGGTGCCGTTACTCTCATCGGGCATTCCATGTCCGGCATAATAGAAGATGAATCTCGCCTCAGCCCCATACGCCTTGGCGATGTTCTGCATCCAGTTGATTTCCGCCAGCATATTGTTGAGGGTGGCATCCTTGCGGACATGCAGGTTGCTTTCCGGAATGCCGAGCAGCTTGATGCAGTATTCCCTGAAAGCCATACCGTCGTTGAGGGCAAACTCCACGTTCACTTCCTCCTGGTAATTCTCGTTGGCGATGATTACGGCAAAGGTCTTCTCCTGCTTCACCTTCGAAACGGGAATGTTCAGATCCACGTCCGATTTCAGATAGCTTGCCAGCGTATTCATGCCTTCGTGAGCTCCCGCTGCCTGCACCGTCTTCCGGGTAGCAACAGCCTGATGCTCATCCCTTACAAATTCCTGGGCACAGGTGGAGTCGGTTCTCATTACCTTCACCAGTCCTTTCTTGCCCACAGAGATTCTCTGCGAGTGGACAGGTAGCGAGAACCAACATCCTGCTGCCATCATCACCATCATCATGATATTCTTCCATTTCATACACTAGCGGTTTTGATGTTTACACCTTATTATATATAGAGTTTGATAGATTTCCTTTAACTTCCCTCTAACTTTCCTTAACTTCTCTCTAACTTCCCATTTACCAGTCGTCCGAGAATCCGTCGGAAGAATCAGCAAGAAGCGCCTCTTTCAGAATGTCGATAATGGAGTTCTGGAAAGCCGAAGCCATCACGAAAGCCTTGCTCGATGCCAGCTTGTGTTTGTCCTTTTCTACATAAGGATAGCAGGAACTGATGTTCCACACCTCATCCTTGCTCACCACCTCGTCATCATCCGCCTCACCGGTAGCAGCTGCGGCGAGCACACTGGCGATGGCACTTGTCCATCCGCCGCCCGATTTTACGGTCACTTCGTAGCTGTCCATATAGACGCTCACCCTTGCCTTCTCCTCCTTCACGTCCACACGGATATACGGCATCATATCCACCTGATAATGGTTGACTCCGGCATTCTGTCGGGCGATGTTCTCGATATAAGCCTGGGTAATGATCAGTCCCTGTTCAGCATTCTGCTCTCTAATCACGCCGTGGGTATCCTTACTTTTAAATGCGCGGTTGAACCATTCGATGGCTTTCTTGAAGATTTCAGCCTTCGACTGGCCTACACAGGCGATGACCTCCTGGTAGTTCAGGCGGTTCTTGTTGTCCAGTGCAACTTCCTTGCTCAGGTTTCCGGCAGCCTCTGTCCAGTTATCACCGTATTTATCCTTGGCGTATCTCTCAATCTGTTCGGCTGTAAAGACCTGTGCACTTGCCGTAAGGGTAAGCACGCAGAGTGCAAGTGTGATAAGATATTTCTTCATATTATCATTTATATTTTAAGTGATGCTGCAAAGATAGCATTTTTTTAAATACAAACCCGTTCAGATGATAAAAACCCATGGTGCAATTCGTAAAAACTTGCAGTTACCGGCTTTTAATCATCCAAACGGGTGGATTTTTTCGATTAACAGGAGTAATTTTCGCTATTTCTAGTTCTTCACGCTCTTTACGCCCTTGCCCTTGGTAAGATGCAGGGTGGCAGCCTTGAGCTTGTGATTGCTGTGGTCGAAGATGATGGCTGGATCCAGGCGCTTGCCGCCGAAAGACACCTCGAAATGGAGATGCTCTGTGGTGGCCCTGCCAGTGCGGCCCGTAAGACCGATTACCTGACCTGCCTTCACCTTATCACCCTTCTTCACCATGTTCTTACTCTGATGGCTATAGAGCGTTTCCAAGCCGTAGGCATGCTTGATGCGGATGCAGTTGCCATAGCCGTAGTAAGGTCCCGAGGCAACCACCTCGCCATCGAAGGCGGCATAAATCTCGTCGTTAGGCTTGGTCTTCAAATCCACACCCGAGTGACGGCGGGCACCTCCGTATGGACTGATGACACGGGCATCAGGCAATGGATATGCCCATGCATGCTCCTCTATCTTCTCCAAATCGAGCAGGAAGGTGTTGGTGATGGTAAACGGGTCGTACACCTCATCGGGGTCGAGGGTCATGGCGTGATCGCTACGGCTGCTTCCCGATTTCTTATTTGTTTCCTTATTGTTTCTATCATTCTTATCGTTCTTGGAAACGGAGGAATCCTTGCCACCAATCACCTTGATGCCGATGCGGTTGCCCTCCTTGCGGAACTGCACGGTCTGTCGGCGGAGCTTATGGCTCTTCAGTTCGATGATGGTTTCCGGGTTGATGCGCGCACCGTTCACCATGATGGAGAAATCGCAATAGGTCTCTCCGTCTCGGGAGCCCACGATGGCGATGGTCTGTCCGGCGTCTATCGACTGTCCCACCTTCACCAGGTTCTCGGCATTGTTGGCATACACGGTTTCCAGACCGTTGTCATGGCGGATCACGATCACGTTGCCCATCGATTCGGTCTTGCGCGAGAGACGCACATAACCATCAAACATCGCCTTCACTGCATCGCCCTTGGCAGTAGAGATGCGCATCACGCTGTTGCCATTGATAAGGCTAGCCTTGCCCACAGGAAGCGGGAATGAATATTCCTTGGCACGGAATATCTCAAAGTCAACATTGAAGGCTTGACTCTGGGCAAAGAGACCTGGCGTTGCGATGCTCACCTGCTGTTGCTCGGCGGCAGTAAACTCATTCTTGGCGGGCATGAAACTGCTCAGCGAAAGCATCAGCATTCCCGAGACGGCAGCCAGCCCGATTCTTCTTCTTAATCTTCTGTTTACAATCATTCTCTATTCTTTTAGATTCATTTTTTAAATTTAACCATTAAATCTTAAAACATAAAAACATCCATTTTTCCCTCTTCGTTCATAGAAAAGAGAAAAATGGATGTTATCTTGAAAACTTACTTCATCAGAATGCCGGTATAGATTCTGCCACTCTCTATGCCCAGCTTTCTTGCCGAGAAGAACTCGTCGCTATGGGCAAAGGTACAGATGCCGCAATCCTGGATATTCTCCTCAGCCACACCGCAATGCAGCAGGATCTGCTTGTTGCAGAGCGGCAGGTTGATGTGCCACTTCAGCGGCTGCACGATGTTTCCTTCTGCAGCCAGGCGCTCACGCTCGGCAATATCTACCGAGAAGGCGGCATTGGGGCGCTGCTCGGCAATCTCTTCCATCGGGAAGGCAGCCTGCTCGAAGGCCTCATACACCTCATCGCCTACCTCGAAATGCTCCAGCGAGATACCCGGACCTATCACTGCCTTCAGCTTCTTAGGCTCCGTATGATAGGCGAAAGCCATCTCCTGGATGGTCTTGTGGACGATGCGTGCCAGCGTACCTCGCCATCCGGCATGGATGGCTGCCACGGCATGGTGCTCCTCGTCATAGAGCAGGATTGGGATGCAGTCGGCGGTGGAAACACCTATGCATACGCCCTTCTCATTGGTCATCACGGCATCTACGCCCTCGAGAATCATCTTGCGGATGTTCTCAGGCATTGAGAAATAATCTCCTGCCACCTGACGGACCTCTACTCCATGCACCTGATGCGGCAGGATGATGTGGTCGGTGTTTATGCCCAGCTCATCCGCCAGCTTCCTGCGGTTCTCTGCCACGTGTTCGGCGCAGTCACCGCAATAGTCATTGATATTGAATTCGCTGTAGTTGCCCTGGCTCACTCCTCCCTTTCGGGTGGTAGAGAAAGCTGTGACGCCCTCAGCGATATGATATTCCTTATTCATATTCGAAATCATCTAAGTCATCTACATCCTCGATTTCATCCTCGTCGATATACTCCACGATGTCCTCGCCCTCAGCCTCGAGTTCCTGCTGGAAGCGGCTCATATCCTTGTCACGGTGAACGAGGGTATCTTCTGAAGTAATCTCCTGCAGCTTGTTGCTCTCTGAATTCAACTCCTTCCAGAGCACATCCTTGAGTTCCTGGATGCCCTGTCCGGTAACTGATGAGATGAATACCACCGGAAGATCGGTTGGCAGGGTCTCCTTCAACATCTCGATGAGCTCCTCGTCCAGCAGGTCGCACTTGGTGATGGCGAGCACGCGATGCTTGTCGAGCATCTCTGGGTTGAAGTTCTTCAACTCGCCCAGCAGCACCTCGTATTCCTTCTTGATGTCGTCGGTATCGCCTGGAACCATGAAGAGGAGCAGCGAGTTGCGCTCGATGTGTCGCAGGAATCGCAGTCCCAAGCCCTTTCCTTCGCTCGCTCCCTCGATGATACCCGGGATATCTGCCATCACGAAACTCTGATGGTCGCGGTAATCCACGATTCCCAGCGATGGCTCAAGGGTGGTAAACGGATAGTTGGCTATCTTTGGACGGGCACTGGATACGGCAGAGAGCAGGGTTGACTTTCCGGCATTAGGGAAACCCACAAGACCCACATCGGCAAGGAGCTTCAGCTCCATGATGATGGTCATCTCCTGCATCGGCTCACCTGGCTGCGCATAGCGTGGAGCCTGGTTGGTAGAGGTACGGAACTGGAAGTTGCCCAGTCCGCCGCGTCCGCCCTTCAGGAGCAGTACTTCCTGACCGTCGTAAGCCACGTCGCAGACGAACTTACCGGTTTCGGCATTATACACCACGGTACCGCAAGGCACATCGATATAGATGTCCTTACCATCAGTGCCGTGGCACTTGTCACGTCCTCCATTGCCACCATGCTCGGCGAAGAAGTGGCGCTGATACTTCAGATGCAGCAAGGTCCAGTAGTTGTGGTTGCCGCGAAGATAGATGCTTCCTCCACGTCCGCCATCGCCACCGTCAGGTCCACCATTCGGTTGGTACTTCACGTGGCGCAGGTGCATGGAGCCTTTACCACCCTTACCAGAGCGGCAGTTGATCTTTACATAATCTACGAAATTGGATTCAGCCATTGATTTTTCTTTTATTATTTAACGAATAAATCTTCCCCGCAGCCTTGCGGGGAAGATTATTATATCTTGATTACAAGTTGTCGATAACATTGCAAACACGAGCAAAGATCTCATCTACAGTTCCGAGACCCTCGATGTGGTGGTGGATACCTTCTTTCTCATACCAGTCGATGAGAGGAGCAGTCTGTGTATGATATACGTTGAGACGCTTCTTGATAGTCTCCTCGTTGTCATCAGAACGGCCACTCAACTTACCGCGGTTGAGCAGACGAGCCATCAGCTCATCCTCTGGAACGGCAAGCTCGATCATGGCAGCAATCTTGTGACCACGCTCAGAGAGCATCTTCTTCAAAGCCTCAGCCTGTGGAGTGGTACGTGGGAAACCATCGAAGATCACACCTGCGTGATCCTTACCGAAGCTGTCATATACGCTTGCGAGGATGTCGATCATCAACTCGTCTGGAATCAACTGACCATTGTCGATATAGCCCTTGGCAGTCTTGCCGAGCTCTGTACCATTCTTGATTTCGTTACGAAGAACGTCACCTGTTGAAATGTGACCGAGACCATACTTCTCGATCATCTTGTCGCTCTGTGTACCCTTACCAGCACCTGGAGCACCGAAAATTACGATATTTTTCATTTTTACCTTAATATATATAAATTGTTTTATGTTGTGTCAGAAACTTAATTTATACTGTTAAACCATTGTTTTCCTTTGGGAGTCATAACAAATAACAAGAATACGATGGCAGGGATTCCCACCATTGCCAAAATAATGTATGTACCCAAAAAAGGAATATCCAATAATAGGCTATTAAAAGCCATCAAACTTAAATTTGCCATTATTTCTTCTTTTTATCGTTATCTTTTTTATTCTTCCTAATATAAATACCTGCTATAAACAATATAATTGCTATTAATCCGCTGATAACATACAGCATCCAACGAACATCATTGAGATCCTGCATCATCGAAGTAACAAATACAGCAGTCAAGAAGTACTTGGAGACATCCAAGCAATAATCACTAATTTTCTCCCACATGCTTCACCCCCTATTCTTCTACAATCGTGTAGATGTCGCGGAGGTTTCTGCCTTCTTGGTCATAATCTAATCCATATCCTACGATGAAATCGTTAGGGATTTCCATTACGGCATAGTTGATGTCCAGATCCACCTTCAGATTGCCCGGCTTCACGAGGAGCGAGCAGATCTCGATGCTGGCAGGATTCTTCTTCTTCAGATCCTCGATCATGTGAGCCATGGTAAAGCCGGAATCCACGATGTCCTCCACGATCACCACGTGGCGACCGGTAAGATCCTGGTTCAGACCCATCAGGGTCTTCATGCTGCCGGTAGAGCTGGTGCCCTCGTAGGAAGCATACTTCACAAAAGAAATCTCGCTTGGTACCGTAATCATTCGCATCAGATCGGCAGCGAAGATAAACGAACCATTCAACACAGCCAGGAACACCGGAGTCTTGTCCGCATAATCCTGGTTCAATCGGTCGGCAACGACCTGTACCTTCTTCAGAATATCTGCCTCTGGAATGGAGGTCTTGAAGGTCTTATCCTTGATTTTTACTATGCCCATAGTCTTGATGATATAATATTTTCTGCAAAATTACGAAAAAATCGTGAAACTTCATCCATTCATCGACTTTTTTTAGTACTTTTGCATTAAAATAATCAGATAATCGGACATAACATACATTAATATATGAAAATATTCACTAGTGCTCAGATACATGAGCTGGATAAATACACCATTGAGCATGAGCCGATCACATCGCTCAACCTGATGGAAAGGGCGGCAAAGGCGCTCACACGTGCCATCGAGCAGGAATGGTCTAACAGAACGCCGGTCGTGGTCTTCGCCGGACCGGGAAATAATGGGGGTGATGCACTTGCCGTGGCACGCCTCCTCAGCGAAGACGGCTATGGAGTGAGTGTATTCCTGTTCAATGTGCACAACAAGCTTTCTGCCGACTGTGCCACCAACAAGAAACGACTCATTGAGGGTAAGCGCGTCAAGCAGTTTACAGAGGTCACCGTCAACTTCGACCCTCCTCAGCTCGAGGCGGGAATGCTCGTGGTGGATGGCCTCTTCGGCAGCGGACTCAACAAGCCGCTGGCGGGCGGATTCGCTGCCATGGTGAAATACATCAACCAGAGTGCGGCACAGATCGTGAGCATCGACCTGCCTTCCGGTCTGATGAGCGAGGACAATTCCTACAACATCAGCGCCAACATCATCCGTGCCGACCTCACCCTCACCCTGCAGCAGAAGAAGCTGTCGATGATGATGGCAGACAACCAGCAGTATCTGGGCAGAATCAAGGTGCTTGATATCCGACTCTCTCCAGAGTTCATCCAGCGCACCGAGAGCCGTTGCAGCATCCTTGAGGAGAAGGATATCCGCCAGCTCCTGAAGCCTCGCGGCGACTTCGCCCACAAGGGCAGCATGGGCACGGCACTCCTCATCGCAGGCAGCTACGGCATGTCGGGCGCTTCGGTCCTTGCCACCAGAGCCTGCCTCAGAACGGGTGTGGGAAAGGTGATTACCCATACGCCTAAGAGAAACTACGAGATCATGCAGATTTCCGTGCCCGAGGCGGTACTGCAGATGGATACAGAGGAAACCATCTTCAGCGAACCGGTAGATACGGAAGATTACCACGCCATGGGCATCGGTCCGGGACTGGGAACCAGCGAGGCGACAGCCATCGCCCTGATTGCCCAGCTCAGAAGATGCACCTGTCCGGTAGTGGTAGATGCCGATGCACTCAACATCCTTGCCAGTCACCGTGCCTGGATGCAGCAGTTGCCTAAGAACCTCATTTTCACTCCACATCCCAGGGAGCTTGACCGTCTGGCTGGCATCACCAGCAGCAACTGCACCGAGCGCCTCTTCAAGGCATGCGAGCTTGCCGACCGTCTGCACGGCTACATCCTGCTGAAGGGACATTTCTCTGCCCTCTGTCATCCGGATGGTAAGGTGGAGTTCTGCTCTACGGGCAACAGCGGTATGGCTACGGCGGGCAGTGGCGATGTGCTTACAGGCATCATCACCGCTCTTCTGGCTCGCGGCTACAAGCAGGTAGATGCCGCCCGCATCGGTATGTACCTTCATGGTCTTGCCGGCGACCTCGCCATCAAGGACCTGGGCAAGGAAAGCCTCATCGCCAGCGATCTCATCGATTACCTGCCGAAGGCATTCCTCAGATTGGAAGAGTAAGATTGGAAAAGTATAAGAATGCAGAAAGGGTGTGCTCGTGTGAGCACACCCTTTCTGCATTCTTATGTTTATACTATGCTTCCAGTGAATTTCTGGCTTCATAGAAGCGCTTTTCCAGTTCGCGTCGCAGGTCGTCCTTGCGGTCCATATTCAGTTTCTTGCGGATATGGCTGCGCTGGCTGGTGATGTTCGATTCACTCTTGTTCAGTTCGATGCAGATTTCCTTCAGCATCTTGCCTTCCAGCACCATCTGGCAGATCACTCGCTCACTGTTGGTAAGGTCGGCACATACCAGATCCCATGCCTTCTTGCTCAGTTCGCTGGTCTTCAACTGTTCTGCGGCACGCTCCAGGATATTCTGCTGCTGCTCCGGACTCAGTCGGCTCAGCAGGTTTACCGCCATATCCTTCTCTTCATCCTTCAGGTCGGCAAGCATGTGCAGTGCCTTCTTCTCTTCTTCCCTCATCTGCTTGGGCTGTCTGAGTTCCTTGACCATGACAGGTTCCCAGTTATAGAGCCATACATACAGAATCATCAGGAAACCTATCAGAACTGCCTTGATGCTGAAGAACAGCACGGAGATCTGCGTATGCGAGATGGCTACCGCTACCACTGGCAGCAGAGCGATGGTAAAGCCGAAAGCGGTTCGGTTGAGCTGCTGGCTCTGGGCGGTAATGGCAAGTATAAACATGATGAAGATATTGCTCATCACGCTCAGGTTGTCCCGATCGCCCTGATAGTGCAGACAAAGCATACTGTCTATCGCCAGCTTGACGAATACGAGGATATAGAGCAGGGAGATGCCAGTCTTGAATACCACCTTGCGCTTCAGTACCACATACGTCAGCACCGCCAGTGCAATGGTATGGACTATATTATAGAACATGCCCCCCCCAGGCTTTCATCATGTAAAACAAAAGGAAGTGATAGGGAATAATGAGTATCTCTACCAAAGTCAAAAAGACGAAGGCGATCACCCTCCGGCGATCCACCACTCCACAATAGTCAGGGCATAAATGATGTTCCAAGCGCAAACACCAATCCCAAAGTTTGTTCTTAGCTTTCATTTCTTGCTTTCAATTTACTTATAGTTTAAACAATCGTTGATACTTATATATCATCAAAGTCTTGCCCGCTTGGGGCTCTTTGCATACCTTTCAGGACCTCTGAGTCCTGAGTTCTTTGTTGATTTACTAACTTATTCTTCTCAACTGCAAAATTACAACTAAAAATCGAAAAATACTAAGAAAGTAGGATAAAAAGTGGCTAAAAAAGCAAAAAACAGATGAGAAAAAGCATTTTTCAGGGTTTTTCAGTGTTTCATTTATGCGGTTTTTATTCGGTATCAGTATTTTTAGGCGCATTTTTTGTAGGAGGCAACGGAAAAAACTTCTATCTTTGCAACCGTAAAAACAAAGTTCGCGGTTCCAAGCCCGAGCTTTCAATCGAATCCCAAAAGTTGCCGACTGGCATCTAAGAACTGAGGAGTAGATGATAAAGATGATGATGAGTAAATGATAGACTAACTATTCTTTAATAAATAAAGTCTAGTTCCAAGCCTATTGAATGGAAAGAATGGAAGGAAAAGGAAATTAAAAAGAAAAAGTATAAGTATAAGTATAAGTAAAAGATGATGATGCGTTTCTCTAGAGAGACCATTTGTCATTCTTAAATCATTAAAAGATTTTAAGTATGAACAGAAGGATTTTAATTGCGCTACTGGCTGTTGGTAGCTTCATCTGCCCAGCCGTCGCTCAGAAGGTGGCCTTGAAGACGAATCTTCTTTATGATGCTACAAGCACCATGAATCTCGGCTTCGAATTCGGCCTTTCCCCAAAATGGACCTTGGATGTATCCGGCAACTACAACCCTTGGACATTTTCCAAGAACAAGAAGTGGCAGCACTGGCTTGTTCAACCAGAAGCTAGATACTGGTTCTGCAATAAGATGATGGGCTCCTTCATCGGCTTCCACGCCCTCGGAGGTTCTCATAACATAGGTAACGTAGATCTTGACTTCAAGTTCCTCGGTACCGACTTCTCCAAATTGAAAGATTACAGATACGAAGGTTGGTTCGTAGGTGCAGGTGTTGCATACGGTTATACCTGGGCTCTCTCCAAGCATTGGAACTTCGAGGCTGAACTCGGAGTGGGATACGTTTATTCGAAATCGGATAAATATGAATGCCCACAGTGTGGTGAGAAACTCGAGAAAGACAAGGCGCATCACTACGTAGGACCTACCAAGGCGGCACTCAATCTGGTGTATGTCTTCTAATTCATGATACATTATTATATTAATAAGTAAAAACTGAAGATTATGAATACATATAAGATTTTAAACAAGACACTTGGAGCCGTCGCCCTCAGCATTCTGTTTAGCACTAACGCTATCGCTCAGGAACAGGCTGCCAAGGATATGAAAGTCCTCAACAAGGAAATCAAGAAGAAAGGCAATAAGGTGAACGTCTATATGGACCTCAACCTGGATGATGTGAAACTGGCAAGCAACAAGGGTCTCATCTTTACACCTATTTTATATAAGGGTGAGGATACGCTCAAACTCCCGGCTGTGGAGGTGATGGGTAACAAGAGATACATCTACTACCAGCGTACCAAGAAGACCGCTACCCAGAACCCGCTCATCGTTGCCAAGCGTGAAAACAAGGAGCCACAGACGCTCCGATACGCTTACTCCACTCCTTACCAGGACTGGATGAAGAACTCCAACTTCGCCATCAGCAATGATGCATGCGGATGTAACCAGAAACTGCTGGCAGAAAACCTGCTCACCAACAATAGCGAGGCGCTCGTTACTCCTCAGCAGCTCTATCAGGCTTATCAGCAGCCAAAGGCGGAGGCAGTGAAGATCAGACAGGAAAACGGTTCGGCTAGACTCAACTTCCGCATCAACAAGTGGGATATCGTGAAGGATCTCGGTAACAATACCAATGAGTTGGCTACCATCAAGCAGACGCTCGACCTCGTGAAGAACGACCCTGATGTAACCATCACTTCCATTACCCTCCACGGATATGCTTCTCCTGACGGCAGCTATGCCAACAACAACAAGCTTTCCCGCAACCGTACCCAGGCTCTCTACAACTATCTGTTGAAGACCTACCCTATCGACAAGAAGCTCTTCAAGGTAGAATCTACAGCAGAGGATTGGGAAGGAACATTGGAGTACATCAAGAGTCACAACATCCCTCAGAAGGAAGCTGCTCTCAAGATCATCAACAGCGATATGACTCCTGACCAGAAGGAACAGACGCTCGCAGCCAAGGCTGGTGAGGCATTCCGATTCCTCGTTGACAAGGTTTGGCCAGGCTTGCGCCGCACAGATTACACCATCGAGTACGACGTGAAGGCATTCAACCTCGAAGAGGCTCGCAGAGTAATCAATACCCGTCCACAGAAGCTCTCTCTCCAGGAGATGTACATGGTGGCAAACAGTTATCCGAAGGGAAGCGAAGAGTACAACAATGTATTCGACACCGCAGTCAAGATGTTCCCAGAAGATAAGCTCGCCAATCTGAATGCAGCCCTTGCAGCCATCGACAGAGGTGACAAGGTAAGCGCAGAGAAGTATCTGAAGAAGGCTGGCACCGGTGCCGAAGTAGATAATGCCCGTGGTTGCCTCGCCGTTCTCAATGAGGATTACGAAGCTGCCAAGCAGTACTTCCAGAAGGCAGTAGCCGGAGGCTTGAAGGGTGCTCAGGAGAATCTCAACAAGCTGAACAAGGTTGTGGAGTAAGACACAGGCACAAAGCACTTAGGCGCTAAACGCCCTGAACCAACGGAAAGGTAAAAGGCAACAGCTCCTAGCCCAGGCACAAAGCACTTAGGCGCTAAACGCCCTGAAAGGGCAACAGCTCCTAGCCCAGGGCAACGCCCTGGGTAAACAAGCCGCAAGCAAAGCGCCCTGAAAGGGCAAAAGCTTTGTATATTGCCTGGTACTTGAAAGCTTTTGCCCTTACAGGGCGACAGTCTTACGCCCACAATCCCCAGGGCGTTGCCCTGGGCTAGGAGCTTCTGCCCTTTCAGGGCGTATGGAGCTTACTAACGATAGCTATATAAGTAAAAGAATAAACAATAATATTAATATAAACTAAAAAATTTAATTTAAGAACAAGAAAAGAAAGAATAGTATTTGATTACCCCCGGGCGAAGACAGTGATGAGGTCTGAGAGACCCGTCCATTTCGCAACTCAAACTAAAAAATTTGTATAACACTTAATAAGTAAAAGATTATGAAGAAAATGAATTTGCTCGTTATGAGCTTGGTATCAGCAGCAGCGTTATCTTTCTCAAGCTGCAGCAGCAATGATGATTTGACAAGTGGTGGTGGAAGCAACCAGTCTAAGGTGGAAGGTTTCTACATGACATTTGCAGTTCAGACTCCTACCAGCAATGGTACAAGAACCCAGCAGCCAACAGATGCGAAATACAAGGTTGCCGGTACTACAGAAGAGACCAAGATTACAAGTGGAACTTTCTACTTGGTGAATCAGAAGACAAACAAAACTGTCTTCACAAAGCATATTACCGCAAGTGAGTTGAATAATGCAGCACCAGAGTCACCAGTTAAAGGTACAACAACAACCAAGATTGAGGTTCCTGTTCAGGACGTAGATGAAAATGTAAATTACATTGTATATTTCCTGGCTAACACTACAGAAGAAACTCCATGGATTAGCACTTATACAGCCTCAACAGGCTTTACTGGTGCTTATGCTACAGATAATAACTTTGTTATGTTCAACCAGAACGACAAGAATTCTCATGCAGATAAATACATTGTTAAATTCGAAGCAGCCAATAAGGAAATTTCAAATCCTGCAAAGGTTTCTGAGACCATTATGCTCGACCGCGTTACTGCTCGCATCGACAAGCCAGAAACTGAGGCAACTTCAATTACTGCAAAATATCCAGAAGGTGCTGATGCTAAAAAGAAGGCTGCTATTGATACCGAAATTGCAAAGGTGAAGACGGTTACACAGAATAATTACGCTATCACCAACTTGTCTAACATGACAAACATCATGCAGAAGTGGGATGCAACATGGACTGCTCTTCAACTTCCTGAAGGCAACACACACATGCAGAAGTCAGGAGATTTGGGTGACCAGTGGACTTTGAAGAATTACACCTGGTTTGCAAATGCTGCTAAGAACTACGTATTTGAGAATACAAAGGAAACTGCAACTACTATGTACTTCGAATATGTATTAGGTTTGGATGAAACCAAGTTCACAGATACTCCAGATTTCACAGATGGTACATTCTATCGTTATAATGGCGTTATCTACAGAAGCATTGCTGCTATCTATAAGGCATACCAAGATCAGCCTATCCTCTTCGGTGGTAAGACTAAAGAGCAACTCTTGGCAGAGCTGAAGACAAAAACAGAAGGTGAAGGTACAGCTGTAAAGAAGACTATTGGTGCTTCAGATACAGAATTGGCTAAGTTCCGCAAGGACAACGTTATCGAAGTATTTGTAGCAGGTAAGACATACTACTCACAGGTTATTACAGATAAATGGCTTGGAACAAATACCATCCAGCGTAATACTGTTTATCAGTTGAATGTAAAGAAGATCTTCAACTTGGGTGCAGACGTTCCTAATGGCAAGCCAGACAAGAACAAGCCAATGTACTACCTCGATGTTGAGGTTTCTGTTAACCCTTGGGTTCTCAGTACACAGGATGTAAACTTGGGTGAGTAATCATTCTTCAAGTTAATCAAGCAGAACAGAAAAAAAATGAATGATCCGGGGATGTACCCCATCCCCCGCTCTCAAGATAATTCTTGAAACAACAATACTCTCAATCTCCCGGGGGCTACCCCGCCTCCGGGAGATTAAAAAAGAAAAAGATGATATTGCCGCCAACAGATGGCGGGAACCCCTATCGTGCTGAATCAGCACCACTCAACAAGAAAAAAAAGATGCCGAAGGCTACCCCACTTCTTACGCCCTACGGCACACTAGATATAAGTATAAGTAAAAGAATCAATAAAATACAAACGATATGAAACATTTCATCATCAAAAACGGTTGCAAAGTGGTTTGTATCTCAGCCATCGCACTCTCTTCGCTTTCATCATGCATGAAAGACGATCTGACGAATTGTCCTGCACCTAAGGTGTCGCTCAAGTTCGATTATACATATAATGTTGAGAACGCTGATGCCTTCTCCCAGGAAGTGAAAAACCTCAACGTCTATGTTTTCGATAAAAACGGTAAATACTTCGATACCTATACGCAGTCAGCCGACAAATTCGAAACGGGTCACAGCATGGACATCACAGACTTACAGGAAGGCAAATACACCTTCGTCTGCCTGGCACGTGACAAGAAACCTACAGGTAGCAGAGCCGACGGTGACGACGAGATGGAGTTCAGCTTCACCCAACTCACACCAGGTGTTTCTACCATCAACGACCTGCAGGAGGAAATGGGAAAGAAAGACGGAGAGGCTTCTGTCAACAACAGGAAGTTCACCGCTCTCTACACTGCCCAGACATCTCTCGATTTCAAGGGCAAAAAGGACACATCCGGCAAACTGAGCTTGATGAAATGTACCAAGACCTACCGCATCGTGATGCTTCCTTACGATAACGACCAGCAGGGATTCGTTGCAGAAAACTTCGACGTAAGAATCAAGGGTTCGGCTGCCCTCCTCGACTACAAGGGCGACAAGGTAAAGGATGAAAACGGCGTAGAACAGAACAAGCCGATTACCTACGTGCCTTACAACGAGAAACTGGTGGTGAACTCCAGCGGCAATACCCAGGTAGAAGGTGAAGAAATCGACAAGGCTCTGGTTTACGACCTGTCTTCTTCCAGAATGTTCGAGCGCAAGGACGATGTAAGCACCCGCAACACCGAAAGCACGGAGTACGACGACAAGCGAATCGTAATCACCGACAAGCGCACAGGCAAGGTTATCTTCAACCACTCACTGCCATGGTTCCTCGCTCTCTGCGGCGAGCGCACCGACAAGGGCTGGGAGGATCAGGAATACCTCGACCGCCAGGATCACTACACCCTCGTATTCTACGTTCCAAGTCCAGGTTCCGACTACCACATGGATGCTAGAATCAAGGTGAACGGCTGGGTTCTCAATCTGCAGAATGCAGACCTCGGAGCCAAGTAAGATGACTCAAAACAGTAACAAAGTAACGAAGTATAAGTATAAGTAAAAGATAGGAGATACAAGTTATGTTCGATTTCGCAAAAAGAAAAATCTGTGCGAATCAACTGACTAGCATTATGAAGGGAATAGCAGCATTGGCACCCACCTTGCTGCTTACCCTGATACTAACATCATGTATGTCGGACGGTTACACAGATACAGCCGCTGGAAAGAGTGATACCTACATCAACCTGAATGTATCAACTCCTACAGCTCAGGCCAGAGCCAAAGCTCCTGCCAACCCTGCAGGAACCAGCGGAAAGCTCGGGCAAGACGAAACAAACCCTTCTCCTGATACAGAGGAGAAAATTACAAGTATCAGAGTATGGGCATTCAAGAGCAGCAGTACAGACAAAGCAACTGCTACACCAATAGGATTCAAATCAGAAACCAATCTCTCGGCAAAAGGTTCTCACAACGTAAGTATGATGATAACCCGCAAAAACGCTGAGAATCTGGGCAAAATAGACCTCTACATCCTGCTCAACGCAGAAAGCGAAGGAGTGCTGGATGGTAAAGACTGCATCAAGATGACACGTGCAGAACTGGAAGCCCTGGTTATCAAGAATAAGTTTGGTATAGCTGATGGTACGGCTCAAACTACAGTAGTACCAGATGCCGGTCTGCCAATCTCGCGAGTTATCAAGGAACTTGATGTTACCGACAACATCAAGGACAATGCAACAGAAGCAGCTCAGCACTCAATAAACATCCCATTGATAAGAGCCGTTTCAAAGCTCCACTTCTTCTTCACAAGAAAGGATGTGAAAGATACAGAAGGTGTGGAAGTTACGAAGATTGAGGTAAATGAAGGCATTGTTCCTATCCAAAGTTCTGTATTCCCAACAGCAACAACAGATGCTAATAAAGAAACAGATGGATTAACCGGAGACCTCACTTCTCTGACATATCTCAATGAGAAGATGACATTCGGCGGTGTGGCAACAGGAAACATCAAACCTGTAGCAGACCCTACAAGCTATATTCGCAAGTCTCAGTCTGCAGAAGAATACATCACAAAGCTTCGCGCTACAACGACAGAATGCCATCTGAGCTATCTTCGTGAAACAGGCAATACCCTCACTGGTACAATTTACTTTAAATTGAACAAGAATGGAGCTGAGAAGCATGCTACCTTCAGCATTCCAAATGCCTATCGCAACCATGAAATGGTAGTATATGGCTACTTCCTGGGTGATAAGGAATCAACACTCACCTTGAAGTACTATGTAGCAGGCTGGGATGTGAAGAAAGATACAAATATCACATTTAATTAAACTATTGGAGGAATCATAATATGAAGAAAGTAATGAAATTAGCATACCTGCTCATGGGAGTAGCACTCTTACTCAGCAGTTGCTCGGAAGACATCTTTCCGGGCGGCAGTGAGAGTAACGAAGATGTTACCATTTCGTTGGCCTATTCTGATGTTTCCCCAAGAGACATCGTGGTCAACTCCCGAGCAAAAGAAGCAGAGGAGCGTCATCTCGACAATCTCTACATCTATATATTTGATGGCAATGGTAATCTGAAGGGCTATAAAGGTATTGAAGGTGCAGATAATCTGTATCAAAATACCAGCAATAGCCAAAAAGCAACTGTATCTGGCATCAAGACTAGAAGTGGCGAATCGTATATCTATGCAGTAGCCAACATTTCTACGGGTCTTTACCCTGTTGAAACCAGCAGCGGTACTGTTGCTGCAAACAAGTTACCTATTAACTTGAATGAAGAAAAAGCCCGTGCCGGTGAATATGACTTCACCCTCGACCAGTTGAAAGCTTTGCCTTTCACGCGTAACAATCCTAATACCATTCAGATTCCAAGTGCATTCTTGATGAGTGGTGCAGTAAAGGAAGGCAATCTGGTGAATATCACAACCGCTGGAACTATCGCCAATGGCGAAAATGACATCAGACTGAGCCGCATTGTATCTAAGGTGAAGTTTACCATCAAGAAATATACACGCGATGGCGTACAGCGTTCATTCAAACTTGCCAATTATGATATTATGAACATCGCTATGAATGGTACACTCATTGGCAGTATTGATAGTAACATTAAGAAAAAGATAAGCAATGATACTGATGTTAGCAAAATCGTGGGTCAGACTCTTGGCGTAAACGACGTGGATGAGACAGGCGCTGAATACTTTGAAGCTTATTTGCCAGAAAATCTGCAGGACGCAAAACAGAGCGTAACAAATCAGGCAAAGCGAGAAGACGACGATAAGTCGGATCCTAAGGAATTCACCAATGCTCCAAAGTATGGCACATACGTAGTTTTGAAAGGCAAGTATGAAGAAACCAAGGATGGTTCTACCAAAACTGCCGACGTAACCTACTATGTTCACTTAGGCGACTGCAGTGCAAATCCCAATGACTATAACGTTGAGCGTAATTGCAAGTACACCTTTAACATCACAGTGGCTGGTGTTGATAAAATCATCGTTGAAGCTAAAAAAGAAGGAAACGATCAGCCGGGTGCAGAAGGTGTAGTATTGAAATACGGTAATACAGGTAAGAACCTGACACTCGACAGTCATTACGAATATATGGTAATGCGCTTCAATAAGGAGGACATCCAAAACCTGAAAGGCTCCAACCTAGGATATTACTATCAGGTTTATGCCTTGGGCAAGAAGACAGAGCCAATAAACGTAAAAGATGAAGCAAATCCAACGACAGAGGAACACAAAAAGAAGCTGAATGGTGTAGATACAAGTTGGATTGAGTTTGCTATTACAGGCAGAAATAGCAGCAAGAGTAGCTATGGAAGCGCAAATGACGGTAGAGGTACTCCATGCGATTATCCTGGCAAATCAGAAACCATGGATATCGAAAAATTCTTGAAAAAGCTGTATGATAAAGCAGACGACGAAAGTTTCTGGACTAATGGCAAATACATTGATGCGACCTGTTTCGTCAGTGAGAACTACTATAGCAATCTCACTTGGGACAAATACGTTAACAACGTAGATAAGCGAGCTTTCTATGTAGCAAACAACGTATGGGTTAGCAAAGATACAAGAAGCGTATATGCCGAGGCACAATATGGATTGACTCAGTACAATATCCAGACCTTCTACGATAGAAGCCAGGCAGGAAGCGTAACAGCTTATGGCTGCGAAACCATCAATGACGAGGAAAAGTCTAATGGAGACAGCGATTTCAATCTCAACGATCGGAAAGAGGGCTCCAAAGGTAACGACTATTGGGATGGACGTGCCAATATGAAGAAAGATATATTCAGTAATGGCAAACCGGTGAAAACCTGGGATGATTTAAAGAATAAAGAGGATGACCTTTATTATTCACTCAGAATAGCATGTATGAGGAGGAACCGGGATTTGGATGGTGATGGCAAAATTTCTGAAAATGAAATGAGATGGTATGCACCGGCAACACAACAGTATGCAGGTCTATGGATTGGAGAACAGATCATAAGCAAAGAATCTAAGCTCTTCAAAAAATCTACCGACGATCTTGATTATTATCATGATAGCAAGAATCGTATGGTATATTATTCTTCGACTCAAGATGCAGAATCATTTTTATCGGAAGAAGGTATGGCAACAGGTAACTATAATAGTACCACATCACCTTACAGACCGAAATACGTACGGTGTATTCGCAACTTAAAGTCTGGTAATATTGGATATGATCAGAAACCTGATAAATATTTCAGCTACAACAGCAGTACAAAAACTGTCACTTTAGACAAAGTAGATCAGAATGCCCTGAACATAACAGGTGAACAACGTGAGCTGAATGATCATACAGAACGTGAAGAAGGAAACAAGCCTGCCCAAAAGTTTACCATTGCGGCTAAAAAATGGGATAGAGGTTATTCTGGGATTCAACCTACGGCAGCAAACGTATATAATGGAAATTATCAGTGCTATGGTCGTTATAGTGAAAATAGTAAAACGAATTGGAGGGTTCCTAACCAGCGCGAATTGTGTATTATGACAATGGTTGCACCAAACGATGTCCGAAACACTGCTTGCAGAACACAATTTTCTAATATGAGTTTTAGACAGTCGTGGACATATAACGAAAACAACATCGTAACGATGAGCCTGTCTGGCGTATGGGGAGTCCGCTGTATCAAGGTACAAAAATAGTAAGCAAAATACAAAAGTTAAGAATCATATATCTGTAAGAGAGGAGGGAAGGAAGTTGTGAATACTTCCTCCCCCTTATTTAGTTATTATAAGACATTATTATCATTTACTATTATACAAATTTGCGAAGACTAGACTAGACTGGTCGTTGGAATTTTAGTTGCCGAGGTGACTCACCTTCTAAGATTCCACGACTTTTTTTGTGCCCGCCAGGCGTCCCGACGGATTTGCAATCCGTCGTAAAAAAAGGTTCGACCTATCAAACCAGGGGATTTGTAATCCCCTAATCCATAATACATAACACTCTCCCCTGCTGCGGATTGTAAATCCGCAGAACATAAATAGGTTAGGTCATTTTTTAACGACGGATTGCAAATCCGTCGGAACGCACGCCTCATTCCATAGACATGCACGCCCTGAAAGGGCAGAAGCTCTTAGCCCAGGGCACCGCCCTGGGTATAATGGCAATCAGCAATGCGCCCTGTAAGGGCAAAAGCTTTGTAATCATCAGGTTCTTTGAAGCTTTTGCCCTTACAGGGCGACAGGTTTGCAAACATAACTACCCAGGGCGATGCCCTGGGCTAGGAGCTTCTGCCCTTTCAGGGCGTATTGGTTGTGACATAACACACCTCCCTAGCTGAGTAAGGTAATAACTTTCCGCCCCCCAATAAACACAGGAGGTTCGAGAGGTGAAGGGTATTTTTGAAAGATTGTACTTAGATAATTTAGCCTTGATCCAGCAGTTTTTTGTCTGTCAAGAAATCTAATAATCCAATAGTCAACACACCGAGTTCATCTTCCTTGCGGTGAATGTCATCACCAACAATGACAATCTTACGGAAGTGGTCATTGATTGACAATAATGGGCGTCGCTCTTGTTGTTCCTTCTCTGGCGTAGGCATGTGGAAAGCCGACTGGATATACACTCTGTACGGAGGACGGTTTACCACAAAATCAACCTCCAACTGCTTTCTGATAAACTTGCCGTTCTCATCCTTGCCACCAAGCTCTACCAATCCTACATCCACTTTATATCCACGACTACGAAGTTCATTGTAGATGATATTCTCCATAATATGCGTTTCTTCCTGTTGGCGGTAGTTGAGGATGGCTGCACGAATGCCGATGTCTGCGAAATAGTATTTCATCTCAGTACCGATATATTTTCTGCCTTTCACATCATAGCGTAAGGCTTCTTCTATCAAGAAGGAGTCTTTCAGATAGTCAATATATTGTTTTATAGTGTCTCTTTTTATAGTTACCCCTTGTGCAGATTGAAAGGTATTGGCTATTCTCGTCGGATTGGTTGATGAACCAATGCCTGAGGCTAGAACGCACACCAATTCCTTCATTCCTTCAGGATTACGCAGATGGTTGCGCTCAATTACGTCACGCAAATAGGTGGTTTCATACAAACCACGCAAATAGCCTGTTTTCTTTTCTTCCGTTTCAAGCAAAGCCACCTGGGGTAGTCCGCCAAAGGTATAGTAGTCCAGCCATGCTTTGCGTATATCGCCACCAATGCCATTGAAGTATTCGTCAAAGGTGAGAGGCCAGATACGTATCTCGTCACCTCTGCCACGGAATTCCGTCACAACATCACTTGACAGGAAACGTGAGTTTGAGCCCGACACATACACGTCCACATTCCTCATGTGTGTCAAGCTAAGAATAACCTCCACAAATTCTTCTACAAGTTGCACCTCGTCCAAGACTATATAATAAGGATTACCATCATCCGCTACCTTTGAGTCTATATAGTCGAGCAAGACATCAGGCTTTCTCAACCGCCTGTTTCGGAAATCATCAAGTTGTATCTCAATAATGTGACTATCAGCCACCCCATGTTCCAAAAGCCAGTTATGCCAGATGTCAAACAGCAGGAAAGACTTTCCACATCGTCTGACACCTGTTATAATCTTCACAAGACCGTTTCCACGTCCTGCGATAAGTTCATCCAAGTATTTCTTACGTTCAAATATCATATTAGAGTGCTATTTTTGATACTGGTATCATATTTTACACCGCAAAGATAGCATTTTTATCTCGAAATACGGCATAAAGACTAGAAAAACTGCGTTTGAGAAGTATAAATTGTGGGAAAACTGTATGATAGGCTTCATCCGTCCCGACGGATTTGCAGCAATTCCACACTCCGCCTGGCGTCCCGACGGAGGCTGAATAAGGTAATAACTTCCAAAACAAAAAAACTCCCTATAAGTTCAGGCATCTATCGCCTGGCTTATAGGGAGAACTTGTATCTGATAATTTTATGATTTCAATTGATGCAATTGCTCATGGGTTAAGCCCGTCAGTTCCATAATAGAGTCATCATCCATACCCTTTAATAGCATTTTCTTCGCTATATCAAGACTTTTGTGATAACTACCTCTTGCTTCACCTTTGGCAAAACCCTTAGCTTCACCTTTGGCAACACCCTTGGCAACTCCTTCATCAATACCATTCATGTAATAGCTCATTAAGACGCCATAGTAATCATCGGCGGCCTTTAAGCTTTCATCATATTTCTCTTGCTCTTCCTGACTCAGACAGCGGGAATCTGCCAGTTCAGCTAGACGCTTGAAAATCTTCTTCTGTGCCGTAAACGGCATTCTCTCTAATGCTTCCA